>JACCDX011491519.1_pt1 | contig 37099 bp, 34 predicted proteins | sample 7449681 | NCBI WGS metagenome assembly JACCDX01 (sample SAMN15323450, study PRJNA562643) | freshwater metagenome | isolation source: river surface water | place: USA:Blue River Watershed | collected 2017-08-18
AGGGCCGACAGCCAACACTCGGCTCGTCCCCAGGAACATGTAGAGGACGAGTGGCGCGATACTCGCATAAAGTCCGACCTCAGGCGGCAGCCCCGCAAGCATTGCATAGGCAAGGCTTTGTGGAATCAACATCAGGGTGACAATCAATGCAGCCAGAAGGTCGCCGAAGAATACGCTGCGATCATAGCTGCGCGTCCAATCGATCATCGGCAACCGAGTGAAGAAGGTCCTCATTACTTGCGTTCTAACAGTTCGAATACGAGCATGCCAGCGATCATCGCAGCGACGAACCAAGCGGCCTGTATCTGGCCCGAAGCCATTGATACCAGAGCGGGCCCAGGGCAGAATCCCGCTAGCCCCCAGCCAACCCCGAAAACAGTGCTGCCAATGATTAATCGCTTATCGATGTGGCTTGCCGTAGGTAGGCGTAGTGCACCACCGAGAATTGTTGTGGTCCGCTTTTTAGCGACTCCAAACGCAAAAAAGCCAACGGCGATGGCGCCTGCCATGACAAAGGCTAGCGAGGGGTCCCAATTGCCGAAGATGTCGAGAAATCCAATAATTTTTCCAGGATCTGTCATGCCGGATAGGAGTAAGCCTAGTCCGAAAAGCATTCCAACTATAAACTCAACGAGTCGATGCATGGCGAGTTTCCTATAACCAGTGACGAACAATAAGCACGGTGCCGAACCCAGCACCCATAAAACTTAGGGTTGCCACTAAAGATCTTGGCGAGAGACGCGAGAGGCCGCACACACCGTGGCCGCTTGTGCAGCCCGATGCATAGCGGGTACCGAGTCCAACTAATAATCCTGCGGCAATCGTCGTTAGCGTGCTCGTCTCGATGCGAGGAGCGGAGATAAATTCTGCAGGAGCGAGCAATGCGAACAACCAAGGCGCTGCGAACATGCCAGCTAAAAAGCTGAGTCGCCAGCCCGCGTCTGCTGGTTTTGGGGGGAGCAGACCACCAATAATTCCGCTAATTCCTAGGATGCGCCCGTTGGCGAGAATAAAGAGTGCTGAAGCGACACCTAGAAGCACACCACCAGTGAGAGCGCTCCAAGGGGTGAAATGAGACCAGTCGATCATCATGATTTTTTACCCTTTGATTGTTTGCAAAATTGTGAATACAAAACTTCCATGATCGCCAGCGCTTGAGGGCTAGTGAAGCGGTAGTAGATATTTTTTCCTTCTCGCCGTGTTGTGACCAACTCTTCTTTGCGTAATACGGTTAACTGCTGCGAGAGTGTGGGTTGCATAATGCTTAGAGACTTCTCTAATTCACTCACGCACTTTTCCGCTTGGGTGAGTTGGCACAGGATCATCAAGCGGTCTGGGTTGGTTAGCACCTTCATCAGCCGACATGCTCGTTCGGCTGATGCTTGCATGGCCGTGAGCTCTAGAGTGGAGGTAAGCGTAGACATGTTAATTCAGCATCCGATTGATTTAGATCAAGGTTGATATTATATTTACAAATATAATGTTTGTAAATATAATATTTTCATCTTTTTTTCTCGGAGTCATAAATGTCTAACACAATGATCAAACCTAATGTGCATGGAATTTTTGATCCAAATACTTGGACTGTGACTTACGTTGTCTACCATGAGGTTGGTTCACCGTGTGCAATTATCGACTCTGTGTTGGATTACGACCCTAAGTCTGGCCGTACCAAATACACCTCTGCCGATAAAGTTATTGCATTTGTCCGGGAAAATCGCTTGAAGGTCGAGTGGATTCTAGAGACCCATGCGCATGCCGACCACTTGTCGGCGGCCCCTTATCTAAAAAAGGAGCTTGGTGGAAAGATTGCGATTGGCTCACATATAACCACAGTACAAAAAGTCTTTGCAGGGATTTTTAATCTGGAACCGGAGTTTGCGCAGGATGGTACACAGTTCGATCATTTAGTTGAGGAAAACGAAGAGATCAAGGTGGGCGAACTGACTGGTCGAGCCTTATTCGTGCCGGGCCATACGCCTGCGTGTATGGCTTATCAGTTTGGAGATGCTGTGTTTGTCGGCGATACGATGTTTATGCCAGATGTCGGTTCGGCACGTTGTGATTTTCCGGGAGGCGATGCCCGTGCACTTTATCAATCGAGCAAGAAAATTTTGAGCTTACCGCCGCAGACGCGTCTATTCATGTGTCACGATTACCCGCCAAATGATAGAGCCATTCAGTTTGAAACGACGGTCGCTGCCCAGCGGGCATCTAATATTCATCTGCATGATGGAATCACGCAGGATCAGTTTGTTGAGATGCGAACGAAACGCGACGCAACCCTAGAGATGCCGGTACTTATTCTTCCTGCTGTGCAGATCAATATTCGTGCAGGAAATTTCCCACCGGCCGAAGCCAACGGAACTTCCTACGTGAAAATTCCTTTGAACGCACTATAAAGACGGGAGGGTGATGAGGCTATGGCTGTTTGAAACTGATCGGTACGATCACGCTCGCACTAATCGCTTCGTCTCCGCGCCTTCCAGGGACAAAGTGCCAGCGAGCGACTGCTTGCATCGCAGCTTGATCGAGTCGATCGTAGCCGCTGGTGTTATGCAGTGAAACAGTGTCAACACTCCCATCCGGATTGACTTTAACCAACAGCATCACGGTACCGGTCTCTCTGTTACGCTTTGAGAGCGCCGGATAGTTCGGGGCGGGGTTGTGCAAGTATGCCGGGTCCAATCGTGGCGACGTGACTTGTATTGTGGAATTTTTGCTTGCAACGCTTGCGGCTTGTGGTTGTGCAGTTGTATTTGCTGCGGGCGCCGGAGCTGCTTTGGCGGTAGGCGATACTCTCGGTAGAGTTGGCGAACTTGGAATAGTGGGTTGGGTCGATGAAGGTGCTGGAGTTTCGCGTTGACTTGACGTCGAAGTGCGCTCAGGCGTTACTAGTGGGGCAGGATCGGGGGTCGAATCCGATGATGCTGATGGTGACAATTCTGGCGTCTTGATCGGATCAACTGGAATAGTTGGCGTCTCCTCAGGGAAGTTGCTAGGTGTTTGAGCCGGTGCGACAGGGACTTCAGTTTGCGGTGTTTCAGTAGGTGTGACCAATGTCTGTTTGGACTCAGCTGCCTCGCTCATGCCCGAGAGATCGACCACAATCATGTCGAGAGTCTCAGGTGAAGAAAGAGTGGGAATGCCGGGCAAAAAGTCAAAACTTAGCAGGATGGTCGCTAGCACAAGGGCATGCGCGACTAACACAAAGGATGCACGCCAGCCATAACTCTGGCGAGGCGTCGCGTGAATAGGACGCGTGGGAGCGTAGATGCCCGTTGCATCGTCATCGATTGAGGCTGCGTTTGCGGAGGCGATTGAGGATTTTTCTAGCATTGTTCTTTTACCTGTGGTGCAGTGTAGAGCCTTTAATGCGCTTTCAGATAAAATTTCAGACTTCAGATGTAAACAATTAAATTACTTGGTAAAAAAATGAAAAAACTATCAGGTTTTGTCGCGGCCCTCGTTGGGGTGTTGTTGGTGGGCGTTAGCGTTGCGCAAACGACAACGAATACGGGGCTCGCTTTTGAGAGTCCTTGGGTGCGCGCAAGTGCGCCAGGCCAAAAGAATGGTGCTGGCTATGTGCAAATCCAAAACAAGGGCAGCCAAACCGATCGTTTGATTTCAGCGGCGACAGCTAGCGTTGGCCGCGTCGAATTGCACACAATCATCAATGAGAATGGCGTCGCGAAGATGCGGCAGGTTCAAGGTATCGAGGTGCCAGCCGGTGGGGTGGTTACGCTCAATCCCGGCGGTTTTCATATTATGTTCATGGGGTTGAACGCGCCATTTACGGCGGGTGAGAGCGTCCCTGTTACGCTTCGATTTGAAAAGGCCGGTGAGATCAAGGTTAATTTTGAAATTAAGCCTACAACCTACAACCCGATGGGGACTGGGCACGGCAGTGGGCATAAACACTAACCACCGAGTCGAGCACAGCAAATATGTTTGGCGTCACTGACTATGGTTCATTTGTTGTCGCGTTTACGATTTTTCTCTTGATTCCAGGGCCTGGCAACTTAGCCTTGGTCACGTCGACGAGTAAGGGAGGGATCGCGGGTGGTTTAGGTGCCACCATGGGCGTCATTCTTGGCGATCAGGTGTTGTTGTGGCTTGCCGTGGCTGGAGTCGCGGCCATCCTGATGGCGTATCCAACAGCATTCGAGGCTGTCCAGTGGATTGGCGCAATATATCTTGGGTGGTTGGGAGTGCGAATGCTGTTAGCCAAACCGGGTGCCGCTCCGATTTTGAATATCAAGCCGTATCACTATCTGCGCCAGGCTTTGCTTATTACGGTACTCAATCCGAAGGCCATTGTCTTTTATATGGCCTTTTTCCCGCTTTTCGTCGATCCCATTCACCATCGAGGAATCATCACATTTGCTTTTTTGGCAGGCACGATCGCTTTCTTGACCTTCCTGTATGGATTAGGTGCGACGTTATTAACATTCTTCCTGGCAGAACGACTGCGCACCAATCCTAAGGTGGGTCACCTGCTCGAAAAACTTGCTGGCCTGTGCCTTGTTGGCTTTGGCATCAGGCTGGCACTCTCGCGATAACACGCGTTATTTGTTTTGCTCGGCAACCATGTGCGTGTGCGCAGTCTTTAGCAAAATACACGGTACGCCTTTCTCAACTCCGCGATCGATCATGGCACCTAGGATGTGTTCATGTTCGGTCTTATTCCCTTGGACGAGATCGCGCAGCATGGATGCCGCGAAACTTGAGCCGACTTTGGTCAACATGTCCAATGCCTTCTGCTGAGCACTAGCTTTTGTTGGAAAACCATGCGCTTGAGCGATTGCGCAAGACTCGGCGTAGAACGCCGTCATCACTTCTTTACCCCAAGGTGCGGCAGCGATTTTGCCTACGTGCCCACGGCAAAGAGTTGTCATGCCTGCGAGAGTTGCTAGAAATACCCATTTGTCCCAAAGAGACTGCTCGATATTCTCGCTGTACGACTTATCGAAGGAGGCCTTTTCACAGAGAGCAAAAAACTCTCGTGCTAACGCTTCGTGCGCCGCTGATCGATGCCCAACTGTCAGCGCATGCAAATCAGTTAACTGTTTTACAGAGCCGTTTGCAGCGATGGTTGCCGCAATATGGGCCACTCCACCCATGACACGCTCCCGACCAAATTTATCGTCAAGGCGTTGAATATGGCTCATGCCATTCAAAAACGGAAGCAGTACGCCTTTGCCGCTGGCGCCGCTGATCGAATCAAGCGCATCGTCAAAATCGAAGGCCTTGGGGGCGAGGATAATGAGGTCGTATTCAGGTTTTAGTTGGTCACGCGTGACAGATTTTGGATGAATGGTAAATGATTCTTTAGGGGTCTCGATAGTGAGGCCCTCGGCTTGAATTTTGGCATGACGTGCGTCGCGTAGTAGGTACGTCACATCAGCACCTGCCTGTATGAGACGCGCTCCAAAATAGCCGCCAACTCCGCCTGCACCTAAAATTAGTATCTTCATCGTTGTCTCCAAATTGCCGCTCATCTTATCGTGTTTTCCGGTTAGAGTGATGGTTGTTCAAGAGTGCATAAAAGTATTGAGTCCGAGATATATGCTGGCCGCCTTTTCCAGAATCGTGCAATCCTCGCGTGTACCTTTTCAAGCACGAAGCTTTCGCTATCAGTGGCCAGCTGATCTTTGCGCCTCGTGGGCCTTCGAGATGGAGATTCTGGTTCTGGGATGGTACGTCTTGGTGGAATCGAATTCCGTGCTGATGCTGGTCGTCTACGGAGCCTTGCAGTACAGCGGATCCCTGATTAGTCCATTTTTTGGAATTGCGGGAGATCGGTTTGGTTACCGAAGTCTCTTTATGCTGACTCGTGGTCTTTATGCCCTGCTAGCGCTGTCGATTGCACTGTTGGGGCTGTTTGATTTGTTATCACCGACCTTGGTGATCGTATTGGCCTCAATCGTGGGCGTGGTGCGACCATCGGACATGATGATGAGGTATGCCTTGATTGGCCAAACGCAGCCCGCTGATCAAATGACCGCAGCGCTTGGTTTGTCAAGGATGACGTCAGACTCAGCGCGTATCGCGGGGGCACTTGCTGGGGCGAGTGTTTTTGCACAGTTTGGCTTAGTGCCGGCGTATGTTGTCATTACGATTCTTTACGTGATGAGTTTTATTTTTTCACGCGGTGTAGCAGGGCGGGTGGAGCATGCAGGACATAACCTCCCTGTGTCACCTGTGCGCGACTTGAAAGAGGCGTTTGTGTACGCGTGGGGTAAACCGGACTTACTTGGCCCCATCGCGATTGCGTTCTTGATCAATCTACTCGCTTTCCCGTTCTCGCTGGGCTTGTTGCCTTACATCGCGCGAACAATTTATGAGGTTGATCAAACGGGTCTAGGGGTCTTAAGTGCGAGCTTTTCCGTGGGCGCCTTACTCGGCTCGCTCGTTCTCGGGACGAACGTTTTTTCACTTGGAACCGCACGCGCGATGTTCATCGCCACGGTGTGTTGGTTCAGCTTGCTTTTAATTTTTGCACCGCTCACTTCTTTCAGCGCCGGTGTAACGATCTTGCTATGCGCGGGATTTGCCCAAAGTATGTGTATGACACCTCTAGCGGCTGTGATGCTGCGTTCGACAGATCCAAAGTTTCGAGGCAGAGTGATGGGGTTGCGCGTCCTTGCAATCTGGGGCTTACCACTCGGTTTGCTAATTTCCGGGCCGTTGATTTCTACTATCGGTTTTGTTTGGACGACCGTGGTGTACACAACTCTGGGTATCGTAGCCACTATCACAGTGGCATGGAAGTGGCGTGAGCAACTTTGGGATGTCAACGCGCAAGCTAACAGACATGGGTAGCGCATACGCAAACGGAACGGATCCGTCTGCGTAGTTCAATACATTTTTAAACGCCTTCCACGATGCGGATATCGCGCTCAACAGAGCCTGTGCCCAGCGCGCGAATTGCTTCTTGATAGCCGGGGCTGTTATAAGCGGCGAGTGCAGCCTCAACGCTTTCGAACTCGATCAACACAGTGCGTTGTTTGACGCCGGCCTCTTTGACTGCAGCAGCCTCATTGCGTGCCAAAAATTTTCCGCCCGCAGCGGTGAGTGCAGGACCTGCTAGCTTGGCGTAGGCGGCGAGCGCCTCTGGGTTGGAGATGGAGCGGTAGGCACTGATCCAATAAGCTTTAGCCACGATAACCTCGAGTTGTAAAAAGAGTTGAAAAATTCTGAAGTCGTAGGTTACCAAGTCTGCGTAGACAGAGGTGTTCATCAATCAGTCAAATTGGTGCACTGCAGCGTAATTATCGAGCGCTGCAGAGACTGCAAGGGTGGTTTGTTTATGTTAGGGTTGATACTAGGTTGGATATGATATTCAGAATCAGATGAAAATTTTTTACGGCTGGAAGATGGTCTTTGCTGCAGCATCGCTGCAGTTCATGCAGTCCATGATGTTGCATCAGGCGTTTGGTGCTTACATTGCCGTACTAATTCAAGAAAAAGGGTGGAGCAAGACATCAGTGTCAGGTGCTTCAGCCCTTATGTCTATGGAGGCCGCAATTATCGGCCCCGTACTAGGCTGGTTTCTAGACAAGTTTGGTTCTCGTGGCGTGATCAAAGTCGGGGTCGTTGTGTTCGGCCTTGGATTCATTCTCATGAGCCAAATCGATACTTTGATGGGGTTTTACGGGGCTGCAGTCGTGATTGCGATTGGTTCCTCTATGGCTGGCTATTTTCCATTGAACGTGGGTGTCATTCAGTGGTTTGAAAAAAAGCGTGCGCGCGCGCTGTCCACGGTGGGTTTAGGCTTGGCATTGGGCGGCACTCTCGTGCCTATTGTTGCCTGGAGTATCGAAACCATCGGTTGGCGCGAAACAGCGTTCACCTGTGGTGTATTTGTGATTTTGGTCGGATACCCGTTGGCTTGTGTGTTTCGTCGACGCCCAGAAGATTTTGGCGAGACCGTCGACGGACTTGGTGTGGCACGGGGAACGATTGATGTGTCGGGTGTGGTTGAGGCTAAGCCAGAACCGGAGTTCACACCGCGTCAAGCGCTGCGTACAAAAGCGTTTTGGCTCTTGTCGGCGGGGCATGGTGTAGCGTTGATCATCGTGACGGCCGTCAATACGCATGCTATCAACCATATGCGCATTTCATTGGATTACACAATCGCCCAAGCATCTTTTTACATCACGCTGATGACTGGTTTTCAGGTCATCGGCGTGATGCTTGGTGGAGTTCTGGGCGACAAATTACAAAAAAATCGTGTGGCTGCCGTATGCATGATGATGCACATGGTGGGTATGTTGATGTTGACTTATGCGTTTGGGCCAGTGATGCTCGTCTTGTTTGCTGTTTTCCATGGCTTAGCGTGGGGCATACGGGGGCCTTTTATGCAGGTCATCCGAGCGGACTATTTTGGACGTAAGTCGATCGGGATGATTCTTGGCCTTTCAGCGTTGCTCACGGCCTTCGGTCAAATATCAGGCCCATTACTTGCTGGCGTGATGGGCGATGCGACCGGTAACTACCACTTAGGATTTACTGTGCTTGCCTTAATTGCGGGCGCAGGTACTGCCTTATTCTGGTTTGCTAAACCACCCGCTATGCCCGAACCCGCCGCTCAGCGCTAATAGCTCAGTGCTGATGTCTGCGAGGGTCGCGCAGCCGAGTAGCGCCATATCGCGATCTATCTCACTGCGCAAGATCTCTATGATGTGCGCGACGCCTTGCTGTTGAGCGACGGCTGCTCCGTACAGTTGAGGTCGACCCATAAAAACAAGCGATGCACCGAGCGCAACTGCTTTCAACACATCAGTGCCACGGCGAATCCCTCCATCCATACAAACGGGGAATTGCTTTCCAACTGCTCGGACTATTTCTGGTAGGGCTTGTAATGGCGCGATCGCGCTGTCGAGCTGACGACCGCCATGATTAGAAACAATCACCGCATCGGCGCCAAGTGATTTTGCGAGTCGCGCATCCTCGGGATGCATGACGCCTTTTAGAACGAGCTTACCCTGCCAGTAATCACGCAACCAGCGAATGTGTTGCCAAGATAATTTGTCGCGACCTGCTCGAAATCCGTCAGTTGTATTTTCGGTGATCGTCGGACCCATGGTGTCGTACATATTTACGAAACGTGGAATGCCCGAGCGGTAGAGTGTTTTCGCAAATACTTGCAGTAGCCATCTAGGATGAACTAGCCCGCTTAACATTAGCCGGGGAGTGAGTTGAAAGGGGATGGTGAAATCGTTACGTTGATTATTTTCGCGATTCGCACCCACACACGTATCGATGGTGACGACAATCGTTCCGATCTGTGCTGCATGCAACCGATCAGCGATCTTCTTTATTCGATCGGTGTCACCTGGAAAATAACCTTGGTACCAAGCTTTGGGATTAAGTTGAGCGAGTCGCTCTAGCGGGACGTTTGAGGCTCCGCTAATAATGTGTGGAATGTTGACGCGTGCAGCGGCACTCGCTAACAATGCGTCGCAGTCGTGGCAAACGATTGCGTTCACCCCCGTTGGGGCAAAGCCTAGGGGGCTGTCATATGTTGAATCAAGCACCTCGATAGCTTGGTTACGCGAAGAGACCTCGCGCAAGCCGCGAGCTTTAAACACCAGTTGATTAAAAATCAAACGGTTTTCGTTAAGCGCGAGCTCGTCCTCCGTGCCGCCGCGAACATATTCAAAGACGGCCTTTGGTAGGCGACGCTTGGCAGAACGTTCGTAGTCCTGAACGCTCAGCAATTTTGGTTGAAGCCCCATGGGATTGAAGTTCCAACCCAACTATTCCGTTAATTGAGCGCGGTTACGCTCAATAAACACACCAAGCTTTTTGTGCTGCTCGGTCAAAAATGCTTGAAATGCTTCGGGCGTCATTCCACCAGGAATCACCCCCATGGATGCAAAACGATTACGCACGTCTGGCAAGGCCAGAAGGTCCGTCACATCTTTTGATATTTTTTGAACGATGTCCGAAGGTGTTTGTGCCGGCACCATGAGTCCGTACCACGCGGTCATGTCAAAGTTTGGCATGCCGACTTCCTTTGCGCCTGGGATGTCCCAACCAGGCATTCTCTCTGGTTGACCCAAGAAGAGGGCTTTGATACGGCCACTATCTGCGTGAGGTTTGTAGACTGCACCTTCAAAAATGCCGTCGATCTGCTTACCAATTAAGTCATTGAGCGCTGCGATGCTTCCCCCTTTGTAGGGTGCATACACCATCGGAATGCCCGTCTGATTTGAAAACTCGAGCGAGGCAAGATGCATGCTTGAGCCGATACCAGCGACCCCAAAGTTAAGTGGACGATTGAGTTTTTTTGCGTAGGCAATGAATTCCTCAGTCGTATTCGCTGGTACATCGCTGCGAACGAGTAGCGCTAACGGATAGCGCCCGAGCGATGTGACGGCCGTCAGATCGGTAGTCTTGTATGGAAGATCTTTGACCAGGAATTGGTTTGTGATCCATGCGAAGGGGATGTAGAGAATGGTGTATCCGTCCGGCTTCGCTTTAGCGACATAGTTTGTTGCGATCACAGTTTGACCACCTGCGCGATTTTCGACGACCACAGGCTGCTTCCATTTCTTGCTAAGTTCAGCTGCGACAACGCGCGCTTGAGAGTCAGAGCTGCCACCCACAGCGAAGGGCACAACGATTGTGACCGGTTTGTCTGGATAGGCCGACTGAGCGGAGCTAAACGAACTAATCGCGCCCACTAATGCAGCCCAGATGATTTGTTTCCGGATGTATTTCATGCTTCCCCCTCGTTCAGTCAGGATTTGTGTAGATTTTTATAGTTTTTTTTTAGTATTTTTTATTTAGTTTGTTATCCTAGCGCACTCTGCGCTGGCACAGTTGCTGCGCCGCACGCATATTTTTACTTAGTGATAGACGCTTGTCTGAAATGGATGGTGGTGCCGGTGCTTAGAATTGGTGCTGTATTGCTCGTTTTGATGGTGGCTGGTTGTATTACGGTCGGGCCTGATTACGACCAAAAACAAGCGACAGCGGTGCCAAACGAGCCTAACGCTTGGCAGCAGATACTCCCGCACGGCGGCGACATCGTTGCGCTTTCAAATTGGTGGGCGCAATTTAATGACCCGGTGCTGCTTGAGCTCATCGATTCTGCGCAAAAGCAAAGTCAGTCCATGGCCTCAGCTGCGCTGCGTATAGCACAAGCTCGCGCGGTTCTAGTTACCGCTAACGCAGCTGCAGTCCCCAATCTCAATGCTGCCGCAGTCGGCACACGAGGCACATTTCAGTTAGGTGGCCCCATCATCGTGGCGACGACGTCGCAGGCTCAATTACAAGTCGGCTGGGAGCTTGACTTGTTTGGGGGATTATCGCGCGCGAGTGAAGCGGCTCGTGCTCGACTCGAAGCGCAAGTCGCGAGTTGGCACGAAGCCCGGATCTCGGTGGCAGCGGATGTCGCGAACTTGTACACCAACTACCGTGGCTGTCAGCAGTTGGCTGGAATCGCGCGCGCCGATGCGAGGTCGCGCATACAGACCGCAGATTTGACGCAAAAACTCTCCGGTGCGGGTTTTCAATCCCCTGCAACGGCCTCTTTGGCCAGCGCGAGTGCTGCGGAAGGGCAGAGTCGAGTCGCCGCCCAAACTGCTGAATGCGACATATTAGTGAAGGCTTTGGTGGCTGTCACCGGACTATCTGAGGTTGACTTGCGCGCTAAGTTGGCAGCGCAATCAGCGAAGTTGCCGACTCCAGTTATGCCGGTGCTTAAGCAGTTGCCTGCCCAGGTGCTGGCACAAAGACCCGACATCGCAGCTGCCGAGCGCGATGTAGCGGCTGCAAGTGCAGAGATTGGTGTGCGGGAGGCCGAGAGATATCCTCGACTATCGTTGCTCGGTAATATCGGACCTCTCGGGTTCGAGACGAGTGCTGGTTCGATCAATGCGACGTCGTGGTCGATTGGACCGTCGTTAACTCTTCCGATTTTTGATGCGGGTCGGCGCGCTGCGAACGTTGAGACCGCCATCACTGCGTATGAGGTTGCGGCAAACAATTATCGGACACAAGCGCGACGCGCCGTGCGCGAAGTTGAGGAAGCACTTGTAAGGCTAAACAGCCTAGAGGTGCGCGAGCGCGAGTCTTTGAAAGCGTCGAATGGCTATCACGCTTCACTCCGTGCGATGCAAGAGCGCTATAAATTTGGACTGGCGAGTATTCTCGATCTCGAGGAAACCCGAAGACTTTCATTTAATGCCGATAATATTTTGGCAACGATTAGGCGTGAGCGGGTGAATGCATTTATTGCCCTGTACCGTGCCGTTGGGGGCGGTTGGACTGCCTCTGAGTCCCTTGAGACACTGCAGATGGCAAAGTCTAATCCCGCCGACATACTTAAGACGAAGGCTCAACCATGAAGCGGATACGAACGATGCATAAAAGCTTGGCTGCGATGTTGTTTTGTTTGATGTGTTTACAAGCGAATGTGACCCTCGCGCAATCCACTTCGACGTTGACTAGACCTGCATTGACGATTTCTATCGTTAAACCCCAGTGGGTATCCATGCCCGCCACGATACGTGCGAACGGCAATATTGCAGCATGGCAAGAGGCTTCGATTGGATCGCAGGTTGGTGGGCTACGTGTCGCCGACGTGCGCGTCAATGTTGGTGATGCTGTTAAACGTGATCAAGTGCTTGCCTTGTTTGCAACAGATACCGTGCTGGCCGACCTAGCTGTGCAAAAAGCTCAGGAAGCTGAAGCGACAGCGGCTTTAGCAGAGGCGCAAGCAAACGCGGGTCGAGCTAGAAGCTTAAAGAATTCTGGTGCGCTTTCTGCACAGCAGATCAGTCAGTACCTCACCGCTGAGCAAACGGCTAAGGCTCGGCTCGAAGCGGTTCGTGCGCAAGTGCAAGTGCAAAATCTACGTCTGCAGTACGCGGAAGTGCGGGCTCCGGATGATGGGGTGATTTCAGCTCGCCAACTAAGCGTTGGGGCAGTCGTACCGGTCGGGACTGAGTTATTCAAAATGGTCCGACAGAGCCGTCTTGAATGGCGCGCAGACGTCGTGTCAGAGGAGCTTGGCCGTTTGAAAGTCGGTATGCCTGTTCGAGTGTTTCCAGCGAGTTTAAGTAAGGACTCAACCCCCTTGCTTGGCAAGGTGCGGGTAATTGGACCGACGGTGGATATGCAGGCGCGCACAGCTGTCGTCTACGTGGATCTGCCTAGCATCGAGAATGACACGCCAGTTGTGCGTGCCGGTATGTTTGCAACCGGTGAATTCGAGTTGGGTAATACTCGCGTATTGACGTTGCCACAAGAGTCAGTAGTGATGCGCGATGGCTTTAGTTATGTCTTTAAAGTTCGTGATAATGGGCGCGTTTCGCAGGTTCGGATTGATGTTGGTCGCCGCTTGGGAGCGCGCGTGGAGATACTCAAAGGCGTTGACGAAAGCGATGTGATTGCGGAATCCGGAGCCGGTTTTCTGAATAACGATGATGCAATCGCTGTTGATCCTGCTCAATCGTCGAACACGTCCGGGCCAAAATAGGCGCGCGCATGAATTTTTCCGCCTTTTCGATTCGTCATCCGATTCCAGCGATCCTGCTGTTCATTCTGCTTTCGATTGCAGGCGTTTTATCGTTTAGAGCCATTGGTGTTCAGGATTTTCCGGATATTGAGTTGCCGATGGTGACCGTCGAGGCATCCCTCCCCGGCGCTGCACCCGCGACTCTTGAAACCGAGGTCGCGCGCAAGCTTGAAAATTCAATCGCGACCCTGCAAGGGATCAAAAATTTATACACCAAGATCTTAGAAGGTATGGTTGTCATCACTGTGGAGTTCAATCTCGAGAAAGACGTGATGGAAGCTGTCAATGATGTTCGGGACGCGGTGACGCGCGTGCGCGCAGACTTGCCTGCAGATGTGAAAGAACCAAGCGTGCTACGCACCACGACGGCGGGCCGTCCACTCATGACCTACGCGTTGACGTCGTCTCGTCTTGATCAAGAGGGACTGTCTTGGTTTATCGATAACACAGTAACCAAGCAATTGTTGACAGTAAACGGAGTTGGTCGTGTTAAACGAATTGGAGGCTTGAATAGAGAGGTGCGTATTGAGCTAGATCCGCTCAAGATGTCGGCGCTGGGCGTCACGGCTTCCGATATCTCACGTCGCCTCAAGCTAGTGCAACAGGAGTCTCCTGGGGGACGAGGCGACATTGGCGGTGCTGAGCAATCGGTTCGAACTATTGCAACGGCCGCGAGCGCGAATGACCTAGCGAGTTTGGATATTTCATTGCCCGACGGTCGCCGCGTTCGTCTTGGGCAGTTGGCGATCATCGAAGATACAACGGCTGAGCGACGTTCGATTGCGTTAGTGAACGGCAAGTCGGTCGTGGCGTTTGAAATCATGCGCAGTAAAGGTGCGAATGAAGTGTCGCTTGCTAAGAGCGTGCATGAGGTGATTGAGTCACTTGCACAGAAGTATCGCGATATTGAGTTTTCAGAGCAAATTAACAATGTGACCGCGACAGAGGAAAACTTCGCTGGCTCGATGCACTTGTTATACGAAGGTGCGATCTTAGCTGTGCTTGTTGTTTGGTATTTTTTGCGAGACTGGCGCGCAACAATCGTCTCTGCTGCTGCATTACCGCTCTCAATCTTGCCGGCGTTTTTAGGGATTTATTTATTTGGCTTTACGCTGAATATGGTTACGTTGACATCGCTCGCTTTAGTTGTGGGCATTCTGGTGGACGACGCGATTGTTGAAGTAGAGAATATTGCACGACACCTACGCATGGGGAAAACGCCATTTCAAGCGGCGTTAGACGCAGCGGACGAAATCGGTATGGCGGTGATTGCCACGACCTTTGCCTTAGTTGCGGTATTTTTGCCGACAGCTTTCATGGACGGCGTTCCAGGGAAATTTTTTAAACAATTTGGTTGGACGGCTGTTTTAGCTATCCTTGCCTCACTGCTTGTGGCGCGTCTTTTAACGCCCATGATGGCGGCCTATCTGATGAAGTCAGATAAGGCGGCACACGAGCCACAATCTGATGGTTGGGTGATGCGCCACTATCTCGCATCAGTTCAATGGTGTTTGGGAAATAGATTCAAAACATTATTGTTGGCGACGATTTTTTTCGTTGGATCCTTGTCGCTTGTTCCGCTTTTACCTAAGGGCTTTGTTCCGCCAGCGGATCGTGGACAAACGATGGTGAATATTGAACGTGCTCCAGGTAGTACGCTTGAGGATACGCTGCGCGCGGCAGAGCGTGTGCGCCAAAAGCTTGAGACAATGCCTGACGTTAAGCGTATTTTTAGTTCCGTTGGCGCTGGTGTTTCTGGAGATGCTTTCGCGAGAGGGTCAGCTGCAGAGGTACGCAAGGCGACGCTGACTGTGCAGTTAACGCATCGCTCAGATCGTAAAAAGAATCAGCAAGAGATAGAGGGAGACATCCGTCGGCTACTTGATCGTGAGCCAGGAGTGCGAATTACGGTTGGTCCACAGGACGTTGGCGTGAAAATGCAGATCGTTCTGCAGAGTGAAGATGCTTACGCTTTAAATAAGGCGGCGCAATCCGTGGAGCGCGATTTGCGCACATTAAAGGGTATTGGCTCGGTGAATTCTTCGGCGAGCCTCGTTCGTCCCGAGTTGATCGTACGTCCAAATTTTGCACGTGCGGCTGACTTGGGGGTGACCGCTCAGAGTATCGCCGAGACTTTGCGTGTGGCGACGAGCGGTGATTATGAGATTGGCTTGGCCAAATTGAATTTATCCGAGCGTCAGATTCCCATTCGAGTCAAACTTCCAGATTCTGTGCGGGCCGATATTGCTGCTTTAGAGCGCTTGACCGTTCCAGGTCGCTATGGCCCAACGCTTTTGGGTAATGTCGTGACATTTTCGATGGATAGCGGTCCAGCCCAAATAGACCGTTTGAACCGTAGCCGCAACGTTGTTTTGGATGTGGAGTTGGGTGGACGTCCGTTGGGTGAGGTATTTGAAGAGGCGATGGCCTTACCAAGTTTGATCAATTTACCTGCTGGAGTGACTCGCGCTGAGTTAGGTGACACGAAGGAGATGCAGGCACTGTTTGCTAGTTTTGGTCTCGCAATGGCGATTGGTCTCCTCTGCATCTATATGATCCTAGTGCTGCTTTTTCATGATTTTTTACAACCGATTACGATTTTGGGCGCGCTTCCCTTGTCAATCGGCGGCGCGTTCGTAGCGCTATTGTTGACTGGAATGAGCTTTTCAATGCCGTCGCTCATTGGTTTGCTGATGCTCATGGGCGTCGTCACCAAGAACTCGATTTTATTAGTGGAATATGCAATCACGGCGCGACGTCAAGGGCTAGAGCGTAACGCCGCGCTGATTGACGCATGTCACAAGCGTGCTCGACCAATCGTCATGACTACGATCGCGATGACTGCCGGTATGTTGCCTATCGCGTTAGGATGGGGCTCCGATCCAAGTTTTCGTGCGCCGATGTCGATTGCGGTGATCGGAGGCTTGATGACCTCGACACTGCTGAGCTTATTAGTGATCCCTGCCGTGTTTACCTACATCGATGATTTGGAAATCTGGCTCGGGAAAATGCGGGGACGCCTTCAAAAATCTTAGGTTCGCCGCAGGGTAAAAAACGCTGGTCCTTGAGGCTGAAAATCTTTCCAGTTCTTTCTGAGCGCACTCAAGTTATAGACAGCCCCCAAGGGGATGTAGGGGACTTGCTCCATGACTTGAAGCTGGATATCACGACAAATAGCCTGACGTTGTTCTAGCGTTGCGGCAAACAGCCAATCTTGTCTGAGCTGTTCCAGCCTTTCGTCTGTGGGCCAACCGAACCATCCCAACTTGCCTGTGCCACGTATAGCGGGGTTGCTGACAGGATCAAGATTGCCTGTTCCTACCAGCGCAGTAAATCCGATATGCCATCCACCCTCTGCAGGACTGCTCTGATTATTGCGACGTTGAAGATAACTGCCCCAATTCATGGCGCGCAGTTCGGTCTTGATGCCTAGCTGCTTGAATAAGTCTTCTGTAACAAGCGCGCAGGCGTGGTAGGGCGCCGTGTCGACCGGATCTAGGATCACGATCGTTTGACCGTCATATCCTGACTCTTTGATGAGCTTGCGCGCGCGCGCAAGATCTCGCTTGCTCGTCAGCTTTTCTAGTCCCGCTGTGGAGGCCATGGGCGTGCCCGGAGCGAACACACCACATTTATCATTCCAGTATTCCGGAAAATCTGCACCGTTAGCCGCCATCATGTAGTCAGTTTGACTGACGGCTGACAAAATGGCACGACGCATTGCAGGATTATTGAACGGTGCGTGTAAATGATTAAACCTGAGAATAAATATCGACGGTAACGGCGCTTTGACCAATTCTATTTGCTTGTTTTTACGTAAGGTCGGTATGAATTCGTTATCAATGATTTCAATGCCATCTACTTCGTTGTTTTGTAGTGCAGCGACCGCAGTTGCCCGGTCTGGGATGATTTGCCACCGCACTTCATCGACATAAGCAACTTTAGGACCCGCAGTGTTACTCGCTTGACCGGATTGGCGTGGTCGATAATCGTCCGCCTTTTTATAAACAACGTGTGAGCCAGACATCCAGCGATCTGCCATAAAGCGAAAGGGCCCGCTACCGATAATTTCTTTTATTGCAACGTTATCAGGTGTCAGAGCGATACGTTCCGGCATGATTGATGCGGCCGGCGAGGCGAGGGTATAGCTCAAAAGGGAAAAGGGGCGTGTCAGCTTAAACTCGATCACCTGGTCTGACTTTGCTGCGATTGAGCTAACGCAAGAAAAAAGTGTTTGGCCAAGTAAATTTCTTGCGCCAAAACGCTTAATGCTTGCCACCGCATCCTGCGCACGAACCGGTGACCCATCGTGGAACTTAAGTCCCTCTCGGAGTTGTAATGTGCAGAGTAGACCGCCTTGTTCGATTGCCTCGCGCTCTACCATTTGGGGCTGAGGTTGGTATTGCGCGTCGAGCCCGAAAAGTGTGTCAAAGACCAATAAAGCGTGCGATGCAGTAATCGCAGCGCTGGTGTAGGCGGGATCAAGGATAGAGAGGTCGCTCGCGGGAACCCAGCGAAACACCGTCGGTGCCGCTTGGGAAAATACAGAGCCGGGTATAGCGGCCACCCCCGTCGCAAAGGCAGTATGACGAATAAAAGTGCGACGATCCATGATTTTTCCAGCAAACTTTAGTGGGTTAGGCTCCAGGTACCGTTTTGGTGTTGTACGCGTCCCTCAGACAGTAGTTTATCAAGATGTGCCTGTAGCGAACGCATCGCAACTTTGTGCAGACGCGGATCTGTGTCGGAGTAGGCATGCTTAACAAGCTCCTCGAGAGGCAAGGGCTGACCACTCGCTCTTAGACCTGCAAGTACTTTATTTTCACGACCCATTCGATGAATGATGAGTCGCTCAACAATCTCGTTAGTATTCGTCATCAAAAATCCATGCCCAGGCGCAAGGTAGTTGATTGAATATTTCGTGATGAGTTTGAGTGACTCGAGGTATTGCGCCATGTTCCCATCTGGCGGGTTAATGACGACGGTCGATCCTTGCATAATATGATCGCCCGTAAAGAGCATTCCTTGCTCTTCTAATAAGAAACACACTTGATTCGATGCGTGGCCCGGCGTGTGGATGACTCTTAGGGTTGTGCCAGCAATGTTTAGCACTTGATCATGCGTGACCACATAGTCCGGAGCAAACGTCTGATCTTGATTCGGAAATACAGGAGCAGGTCTACCGTAAATTTGAGCGCCTGTTTTCTCTTTAATGCTCTTTGCAGCAGGGGAGTGATCAATGTGAGTGTGTGTGCAGAGAATCCATTTGATTGGACCGCTGGCCGCATTCAGGATGTTTTCAATATGCTCGTCGAGCAGGGGGCCTGGATCGATGACTGCAACCCCAGTCTGTGCGTCACCAATCAGATAGGTATTTGTTCCAGGGCCAGTCATCATTCCTGGATTTGCAGCGGTCACGCGTGTGATGCACTCACCGATGGTGACTGACTGACCCGGCTCAATGAACGACCGCGCGGTGCCCTTGTTTTCTGGATCTATTTTTCTTACTTCTGTATACGCAAAATCGCCGGGAATCAGAATGTGTTGTTTGCCATCACGAGCAGTGGCTGTAAAAGGCGCGATCAGTACCTTCGGTTTCGGTAGCCGTGCGTACTCAAGGAGTTCCTCAACTTCTTTAAATGGAGTCAAGCTTTCTAGGGTTTTGATTGTTGGAAACATGAGCTCGATCGTGCCTGCTTTGTTCATTTCGATCGCTTGCTCTGGTCGCACCCAAACTTGCCCTACAGTTTCGTGATTATCTTGTTCTGCTGTTTGTCCCTCGGGAGCTTGAGCTACAAAAAATCTTGTGTCGTACCGCTTCGGACGTCCCGCTTGCGTAATCCAGTGACTGTAATAGGCAATGCGATCCGTCGCAGCGCGAAATTGCTCTGTTTTGAGAATGTCTGCGAAAGTGAGCTTGTTCTGAGCCATCTCAAGCCGCAATTTGGCGAGTCGGTCAGCATCCTCCCCCTGTAGGCGCACTAACTCCCGTTCTGCGCGATAGCCAAGCATAAGTCCTGACTCTTCAAAACACTCCCTAATTGCTGCGATCCAGTAGGCTAAGCCACCCTGTTCAATACCTAGCATTTGGCTGGCGCGCGCATCGTCCAAGTCAACGCATAGCGAGGCCATCTCAGGATGATGGTCGGTTGGGTCGACCGCGCCGCCAGGGAAAACATGCATGCCTGTCGCAAAGTCCACGGCCGTCGTACGCTGCATCATGAGCACTTCGACGCCGTCGGCGCTGTTGCGAGCAAGGATAATCGTGGCGGCGGGGCGTGGCTTGACGTGTGGTTGATTCATTCGAGATGATGCTATTTGCTAGGGGTTGATACAACGCTTGTGCCAATCATCGAGTCGCGAGTCACGAGCGCTGCGAGCTGTTCCTGAGTCATTCCCTCGGTACCAGCAGGTCGGTTGGGCAAGACTAGGAAGCGAAGATCGGCGGTGCTGTCAGAGACACGTACTTCGACATCGTCCGGCAAAGTCGTGCCAAATTCTGCCAAGACTTTGCGCGGTTCCACAACGACCCGAGACCGATAGTCGAGTGATTTGTACCAAGCAGGTGGGATACCCAACAGCATGCGTGGGTAACAAGAGCAAAGTGTGCAGACCACGACGTTATGCACCTTGGGTGTATTTTCTAGTACGACGAGGTCCAAGGGGGTTGTGATGTCTAATTCAAAGGACTCGTTGATTGCTTTAAGCGGATCCGCCAAAAGCTTTTTCTTGAACTCAGGGTCGGTCCAGGCTTTGGCGACGATCTTCCCACCGATGGCAGGAGTCAGGCTATCTTGGTAGTCGATTTGTCTGTGTAGTTCTTCCGCGCTGATGATGCCTTTTTCGTCGAGCAATTCTCGAATGGCAGTTTGCAGAAGCACCTCGTATCGGTCGTAGCCGTCATCGTCATCTGGCGCGGGCGGTGAGTGCGGATGCGAGTGAGGTTTCCCGTGATCATGATCGTGGTGATCATGGTCGTGATCGTGGTGGTGATGGTGCGAGCCGCTCATTTGGCCTCTCCAGTGATGGGTTCAATCCAGTGTTCGTAAATGTCGGCAACAACGGTATCGTTCACGCTGCCGGCATAGTTCGGCCACACATCGACTTGTTTGAATTTCACGCGGTACAGGATTCGCATCGGTAAGCCTGGCTTGTGAAAAGCTAGCAACGATGGGTCGCGGAAGAGACCGCGCACCTCGGCAATTTCACCTTTTGCTCCGCGTAAGTAGAAGGGAGTGCGGCAATGTGCTTCGGGAGGTTGTTTCCGAATGCGAACAGCAGCTCCGGGTGCAAGCGCATATCCTGCGCGAGGGGGAATGGCGTTCATAGTTTCCCCGTTTTAGCTAAGCGGACCCGAAGTTCGGCGATACGATCGTCGATTTCTTTGGCGGTCACGAGCTGCTGTTCAATAATCAAGTCACGAACCGCCCGAATCCACTTGTCGTAATAGAGCATATTTTTGTAGTCCTCAGCGGTGTTGGATTCAATCGCGCGTCTCATTGCGTCGCTCGTAAAGACTCCAAGCCTAGGGCCACTCAAGATTTTTTGTAATGCATCCACACGTTTCTCATGTAGCGTGCTGGGATGCTCGTCAAGACAGACCGGACCTGCGGGCTGCCCGCCCAGATCGTTAACTTTTCTTTCCATGATGCTCGCTCGGTATAAAGTGACGATTCGCTTGGCCGCACATAGGCTAAGCAGATACTTGATTCTATTATCTTGCGAGGGACTTCGCCTGTGATTTGTTTTGTTGCGGCGCAATAACGACTTGTTGGACCTGAAATATGCCAAAATCGCCGCTCAATCCCCGACACTAAGGACTGATGTGAGCGACTATTTCTACGAACCAAGTAAAGGCCACGGGCTACCACATAATCCCTTCAAGGCGATCGTGGCACCTCGCCCGATTGGATGGATTTCAAGTATCGACAAGCAAGGTCGCGTCAATCTCGCGCCCTACAGTTTTTTTAACGCTTTCGCCGAAACCCCCCCCGTTATCGGCTTTTGTACTAGCTTCGTACGCAAAGACAGCGTCAATAACATCGATGAAACGGGCGAATTTGTTGCGAACTTTTGTGGCGCAGATTTGGCTCAAGAAATGAACATCACCTCGGCTTCGGTCGATCCAGGTGTTGATGAAATGAAACTTGCAGGGTTGGATGCTGAGGCTTCGACCTTAGTCAAGCCACCCCGAATCAAGAATGCAATCTCGGCCTTGGAGTGCAAGCTCATTAACACCACTCAGCTCACGAACGCGAAGGGTGAGCTGATCAACACTTGGTTGACACTTGGCGAGGTGATTGGGGTGCACATCAATCCCGCCTATTTGAAAAATGGAATCTTTGACACCGCAGCTGCACGTCCGCTGGGGCGTTGCGGCTACCAAGGCGATTATGTTGAGGTCAATACACTCTTTGAAATGATTCGCCCCAAAGAGTACAAGCCTGCCAAATAAGCCAATCACCTGCAGTACAAGAGAGCGGCGCCGGCCATACCCTCCTACATCGCGCTGATTGCGCGGTAGGTTGTGTAGCCGCCAAGTACTAATAGCGTGACAAAGAAGTATTTTCTGAACTGGTCTTGCGCAATCTTTTTGCGCAAGACTTGTCCGATGAACATCCCGATAAAAGCCGGAATCAAGGCGAGTAAAGACGTCGTCGCGACCGCAACCCGGAACTCGCCTGTGAGGAGTAATCCGATGGCGAGTGCGCAAGATGAGACAGTGAAAGACAAGCCCAGGGCTTGTATCAGATCGTCCTTTTTGAGTCCCAGTGATGTGAAATAAGGTGCAACGGGGAGCGCAGAGATACCAGTTGCACCCATCAGTACTCCAGTAATGACTCCGGTGACGGGTGATAGCCAGCGTTCAGTCGTGGGAGGAATCTGAACCTTGGCAGAGCTCAGCCCGTATAGGCCATAACAGACAAGCACAGTCCCAAGAACTGCCGTCACGATGTCGGTGTTGCCGAATACGATAAAGCTCACACCGAAAGGTGTGCCGATACAAATTCCAACGAGAAGCGTGCCAAAACGTTTTAGTAAGTCTTTAAAGTTTGGTCCTGCAACGAGTTGCCAGACGTTTGTGATCAGCGAGGGTAATACCAACATTGCAGCCGCTTCGACCGGCGCAATGACAAGACCAAGAAGTCCGATGGCGATCGTCGGTAGTCCCATGCCAATGACGCCTTTGACCAAACCAGCTAAAACAAAAATAGCCGCTACTACAAGCACAGCAAAGATTGATATTGACTCGGTCATGTGGGCGTGATGCAGACTTGGGTGCGCCATTCACTACACACACGGCGCCATAGCGTTAAACTTCAAGCAACAAAGTCCATAGAGTAAACGACTATTGGGGATTGCCTTGCAAATTTCGTCGCTTCCACCAACGATTGCCTCAGCCAGTGCTTGGTTTGGTCCGCAAGTGAGTGCGGAAAAGGCTTGGATACACACACTAAATGATGATGAGTTGCGAGAGCTTGAAAGGGCGGCTCAGCAATGCTTGGCCAATGTCGACGATATTAGTAAGATTCGGCGGCAAGACTTTAGCCTACCCATGCTCGGACCCCGCTTGCGTCGCATACATAACACACTGATCGACGGGATTGGGTTCGCACTGTTGCGCGCGTTACCCGTCTCAACATGGTCTAAGTCGGTCACGGCTGCCGTTTTTTTTGGGATCGGGCAGCATCTTGGCTACGCGCGTCCTCAGAACGCTCGCGGTCACGTATTAGGTCATGTGATTGATATGGGCTTGCGCGCGGATGATCCGAATGTCAGGATCTATCAGACGCATGCACGGCAGACTTTTCATACGGATTCAAGTGATATTGTCGGGCTGGTTTGTTTGCAGCAAGCCCGTCAAGGAGGGGACTCCGCTTTAGTGTCCTCGAACACGATCTACAACGAGATGAAGCGGGACCATCCCGACTTGGTAACTGCGTTGTTTGACCCAATAGCCACGGACCGACGTGGAGAGGTTGCTCCGGCACAAAAGCCCTTTTTTGAAATCCCTGTGTTTACTTGGCATCATGGAATGATGTCGACAATTTATCAGCGGCAATATATCGATTCTGCTCAGCGCTTCGAAGAGGCGATGCGTTTGACCCCACGACATGTCGAGGCGCTTGACTGCTTCGATGCGCTCGCGAATGATTCCCGTCTAAATTTTTTAATGCGCCTTGAAGCTGGAGACATGCAATTCGTGCACAATCACACCCTCTTGCATGATAGGACGGCGTTTGAGGATTGGGCGGAGCCCAATCGCAAAAGGCACTTGCTCAGGTTGTGGTTGTCGTCACCTGACGCACGGCCCTTGCCGCCGGTTTGGGCGCAGCGCTATGGAACGGTGGAGCCTGGATTGCGCGGGGGAGTCACTATTCCTGAAGAGGCATGGCATGCCCCCCTCGATCCAGTGTGAACATTAGACTAGCTGCTTAGTCTGCATAGCCGGGTAGCTCGCGATCCAGTACACGCATCATGGCTTCAAAATAAAGATTGTCGCGTGTCGCACGGTCATGTCGATCATCAGGTGCAGGGCGTTTTACCGCTTCGATGACGTCGTCTGACAAAATTTTGATCGGCTTGCCAGTGCTCATGGCGAGTACCTGTGCACGGCAAATACGTTCAAGCTTGTACAGCCTCTTGTAGGCCTGGGCGACGGTGTCGCCCACCACCAGTACCCCGTGATTTTTCATGAACAGTACTTTTTTATCACCGATCGCTGCGGCTAATCGCTCGCCTTCATCGAGAAAATCAGCTGTGCCTGTGTAGGTGTCGTCATACGCGATGATGCCGTGATAGAAAGCCGCTGTTTGGCTCGCAGCCAGCAAGCGATTATCCTCGAGCATATTAAGCGTCACAGCCCAGTTTTGATGAGTGTGTAAGACTACTTTTGCACCGGTAATTCGATGAATGGGGGCGTGTATGCATTGTGCTGATAATTCGACGACGCCATCACCCTCGAGCGTCTCGCCTTTCTCATTAAAGGTAATCATGTCACTGGCGCGCGCCTCAGACCAATGACGCCCAAATGGAAGAATCAAATAGCGGTCCTCGTACCCAGGCACCGTCATCGTGAAGTGATTATCGATCCCTTCATGTAAATCGTCTAAAACTGCGAGCCGATTAGCGGCGGCCAGATGAACTTTGGCTTGTCGGACTGCATCAAGGTGTTGCTTGGCATTGAGGTTGTGCACAGACATGATGTATCCCTATCTCGTAAGTTAAAAAAATACTCTTATTTGGCTTGACGTTCACGGTTGATATCGGGGAGAAACCAAGCTACGACGCCTAGCGCGGGCAGGTAGGAGCAGATCTTGTATACGGTCGAAATACCGTACGCGTCTGCGAGCCCCCCCATGATTGCTGCGCCTAAGCCACCTAAACCAAATGCAAATCCAAAGAACATCCCTGAGACAAAGCCTACGCGACCTGGCAGGACCTCATGTGCGTATACGAGAATGGCGGGGAACGCGGATGCTGTGAGCAGACCAATAATAATGGTCAATACACCGGTCCAAAACAGATCTGCGTAAGGCATCGCCATGGTAAAGGGCAGTACGCCGAGAATAGATATCCAAATCATGGGACGGCGGCCAATACGGTCTGTGAGTGCGCCGCCGAGCAAGGTTCCGACCGCAATCGCTGCCATAAAAATAAACAGTTGCACTTGCGCAGCTTGTACGGGCAAGTTGAAGCGCTCAATTAAATAGAAAGTAAAAAATGAAGTGAGGCTAGAGCTGTAGACATTCTTGGAGAACAACAAGACCATCAAAACAGTAATTAAAAAGAAGACACGACCGCGGGACAAAGACCGTAGCCCGGTCGTGCTCGCAGCCGCTTGCACGCGCGGTTTGATATGTGCTCGATACCAACCTCCGACCCGAGTTAAGAGCGCCATCGCGATCAGGGCAGCGACCGAGACCCAAGCGATTGCCCCTTGCCCATGTGGCAACACGATGAAGGCAGCTAGCAGGGGCCCGACAGCTTGACCTAAATTGCCGCCCACCTGAAATAAGGCTTGCGCAGTACCAAAGCGTCCGCCGGAAGCCATGCGCGCCACCCGTGAGGCCTCTGGGTGAAAAATGGCAGATCCGGTGCCAACTAGGGCCGCAGCGAAAAGCACCGCTGCGTAACTTTGTGCAACGGAGAGAAGCAGTAACCCAATCAGTGTTGACCCCATCCCAACTGCCAAAGAGAAGGGCATCGGACGCTTGTCGGTAAACGCTCCGACCGTGGGTTGAAGTAATGATGCGGTGAGTTGGAAGGCTAGGGTAATGAGTCCGATCTGGGTGAAGTCAAGATCAAACTCTGCTTTCAATAATGGATAAAGCGCTGGGATCAGCGATTGAATGAGGTCATTCAGTAGATGACACACGCTTAGCGCGATCAAAATCGGCATTGCCGCGCCCGTTGCGCTTGGTGGAGATGAGTTGCTGCTAATCGGCTGCGCGGTCGTGTTCATTGCCTGATTCTAAGCAGGCCGCCGTCGTTTTGGCAACAGATTATCAGCCGAGCGCCTCGGCGATAGAGGCGCCCAGCCGTTGGGTGACCGTTATTCGGCCTTAACATTGGCTTGGGTGATCACTTTTCCCCACTTAGCCACTTCATCGTTGAGAAACTTTGCGGTTTCTGCAGGACTCTTTCCCATTGGGATGATGCCGAGTTCATTAAAGCGGGCGACGATCTCTGGGCTCCTCAACGCTTCGGCAACGGCCTTCGAGACCTTGTCTACGATCGCAGGCGGCGTGCCGGGGGGCGCAAAGTACATGACCCAGCTCGACGACTCGATGGGTGGACCGCCGGCTTCGACAATCGTCGGCACTTCGGGTGCCGATGGCAGACGCTTGTCGGCGAACATTGCGAGTGCGTTGACTTTGCCGGCACGCACGTGCGTCATCATCGAGCTTGGAACGTCTACCAAGAGTTGAATGTTGTTGGCCATCAAGTCTGCGAGAGCTGGCGCAGTACCTTTGTAGGGCACGTGAATCATCTGCACCCCCGCAGTATGCTGCAGCAGCTCAGAAGTTAAGTGTGCTGCGGCACCTACCCCAGAGGAGCCGAAGGCAACTTTGCCTGGATTTGCTTTAGCGTATGCAATTAGCTCAGCTACGTTCTTGGCGGGGAACTGCTTGCTAGACGTCAAAATTAGCGGTGAGATCGCCACCAGAGAGATCGGGACGAGGGATTTATGATCGAACGGTAGTTTGCCCTGATACAAGGTTGCATTCGCAGCATGCGCAGTAATTGTTGTGAGCAAGGTGTAGCCGTCCGGGGCAGCCTTTGCTACAAAATCTGCACCAATGATTGAATTGGCGCCTGGCTTGTTTTCGATCACGATGGGCTGTCCAAGAATCGTCTGGACCTTGGTGCTCACCATGCGCGTCACGTTGTCCGTGAAGCCACCGGGTGTGTAAGGGACGACCCATCGAATCGGTTTGTTTGGGTAATCTTGTGCGTGAGCACCGCCAAGTAACGACGTCAACGCAAGCGCTGTCGCGAGAAAAATCTTGTGCAATTTCATGGGGTTCCTTTTGCCACCTGTCTTATTAGAGATCTTGATGAGTATGAGAAATCACCAAGATCTGTGTAGCGTACAGCGACCAGGATTATTTAGCAGCGAGGGGATCCCCTAGTATGACTGACTCGTAAGCGTGCAGGGCGGTCGCGCCGCCAGTATGTAAGAAAAGTACGTTGTCGTCGGGTTTGAAGAACCCTTTGCGAGATAGCCCGATGAGGCCCGCCATAATCTTGCCTGTGTAGACTGGATCCAGCAAAATTGCCTCGGTGCGCGCTAATAGCTGTACCGCCTCAACCATTGCTGGATTGGGAATCGAATACTTCGGACGCCACCAGTCACCGTACGAGACGACAGCCTCTTGTGGCACGCGGATCCCAGTCTGCAGTAGATCCATAATGGCCTGTGCTTCTTTTAGGACGAGAGGATTCTGATCGGCTGGGTCGCGGCTGACACCAATGCCCACTAATGGAATGCGAATGTTATTGCCCAAGAAACCCGCGACGAGTCCGCCGTGCGTGCCTGAGCTTCCCGAGCCCACGACAACATAGTCCATGGGCTGTCCCATTTCGAAAAGTTGCTGTTGTAGTTCCTGCGCGCAGGCGACATAGCCCAGTCCGCCAATCGCGTTCGAGCCTCCGCCTGGAATGATGTAGGGTTTACGGCCTTGGCTGCGGGCTTCTGCTGCGACCTTTTCCATCGCCTCGGCCATGTTGGTTCCAGCAGGAACCACTGTGATGGCTTCTACACCTAGCAAGCGGTACATGAAGTTGTTGCCACTCGCATCCGGATCGTAACTGTTGGGAACGCGTTCTTCAATCACGAAGCGGCATTTCATCCCTTCTTTTACAGCAGCCGACAGTGTGATTCGACAGTGATTGGATTGTGGTGCACCGCAAGTAATTAACGTATCGGCGCCTTTGGCTAACGCATCACCCATCAAGAACTCAAGCTTACGTGTCTTGTTCCCGCCTGGGGCAAGTCCCAGCATGTCGTCACGCTTGATCCAAACCTTTGGTCCACCGAGCGCACGCGTAAAGTTTGGCAAAAACTCGATGGGCGAAAAGCCTTGCGTGTACTGGCGGCGTGGGAAACGGCTGAGATCCATAAATGACTCCGGCGGTATAGTGTTTGTTTTAGCGCGTCAGGTCGACACCAACGTAATATCGGCATCCCGCGCTCGGATATCCAATGTATACCCGAGCCTAAATGGTTGCCAAGTGTTAATTGAGATTCGGCTTATTTTTGTTGACCTTTTGTGTCTGAGTCGATAGCATCGATGGGTCACCTCGTAGCCAGAAGATCTCGAACAATATGTTTGCCTACACCATTCGTCGATTACTCATGACCTTACCCGTCATGTTGGTTGTCGCGATATTCGTATACGGGTTGTTGGACTTGGCGCCTGGTGATCCTGCGGTGTTCCTCGCTGGTGACGACGCAACCTTGGAAGATATTGCCCGCATCCGGATGACCCTAGGCTTAGATCAGCCGTTTTATCAGCGCTTCGCGCTTTGGCTTGGTCGGGTGTTGCAAGGTGATCTTGGCGTTTCCCTGTTCACCGGAGTGTCGGTTACAGAGATGATTGTTCAGCGAATGGCGCCGACCTTTACGCTGATGTTCATGACGCTCTGCGTCTCTGTGCTTGTTGCAATTCCACTTGGTGCACTGGCTGCTTGGCGACACAACAGGGCATACGACCGTGGTGTGATGATATTGGCGGTACTTAGCTTTTCGCTACCCACTTTCGTGGTTGGTTACATTTTGGCTTGGGGCTTGGGTATCGAGCTGCGATGGTTGCCCGTGCAAGGCTATGTTCCATATTCGCAAGGGATCTGGGCATCAATACAGACCCTCATTCTTCCTACTCTCGCTTTGAGTAGCGTGTATGTGGCCCTCATTACCCGTATCACGCGTGCCACGCTGCTTGAGACGCTATCGCAAGATTATGTGCGGACGGCACGTGCAAAAGGAGTCGATAACAAAAATATTTTATTCAAGCACGCGCTAAAGAATTCCGCGATCCCCATCGTCACTGTGATTGGAAGCGGTGTCGCGTTGCTAATTAGTGGCGCAGTGGTAACCGAAACCGTATTTTCGATACCCGGACTCGGGCGGTTAACAGTCGACGCCATTTTGCGCAAGGACTACCCAATCATTCAAGGCGTGATTCTGTTGTTTAGTTTTATGTATGTCTTGGTGAACCTGCTCATTGATTTGTTGTATCGCGTATTTGATCCAAGGATTAAATACTGATGCGTAAATTTTTCCGATTTCTCCTCAAGCACCCCACTGTGGCAGCGGGGGGGACATTGCTCCTAGCACTCATATTAATGGCTATTTTTGCGCCATGGATTGTTTCGAAAGATCCGATGGCTCTATCGCCCATCCATCGTGCTCGTGTTCCAAGTGAACAGTTTTTATTCGGGACAGACTTGTTGGGACGCGATGTATTTGCTCGTGTCGTCTACGGTGCTCGAGTTTCGTTGATTGTTGGATTTACAGTGGCGTTGCTTTCGGCTGTCATTGGTACGGTGATTGGATTGACCGCAGGATTTGTGCGATGGGTGGATGCTATTGTGATGCGCGTCATGGATGGCTTGATGTCTATCCCAACCATACTTCTAGCGATCGCTTTAATTGCCCTCACGCGTGCGTCTCTACAGAACGTGATTATTGCGATTACGATTGCTGAGGTTCCTCGAGTCGTGCGTTTAGTCAGAGGCCTGGCACTTTCACTGCGTGAGCAGCCTTACGTTGAGGCGGCCATTGCCGCAGGTGCTTCCCCGGTACGCGTTGTGTTTAAGCATATCTTTCCCAATACGATCGCCGCGCTGACGGTACAGACAACGTACATATGTGGTCTAGCGATTTTGGCAGAGGCAAGCTTGTCCTTCATCGGTGCTGGGGTTCCTCCCTCGATTCCCTCTTGGGGCAACATCATGGCTGAAGGTCGTGCGCTTTGGCAGATTAAGCCGCATATGATCGCCTTTCCCGCAGTGTTTCTTTCAATCACAATCCTATCGATCAATATGCTCGGCGATGGCCTGAGAGATGCAATTGATCCTCGTATGGCCAAGAGGATTTGAAATGAACCATTCAGATCCGCGTCCAAACCTACCAAACGATCGCGTACTGGATGTGAAGGGCTTGTCCGTGATATTCGGTGCTGGCGCCGGAACGGTGCGAGCGGTTCAGTCCCTCGATCTGCACCTTGATCGAGGTGAAACACTGGCAATCGTAGGTGAGTCGGGTTCTGGTAAGTCTGTGACGTCACTCGCCCTCATGCGTTTGGTTGAGTACGGTGGTGGAACGATCACCGAGGGCTCAATGCATTTGCGTCGTGCCGATGGGCGGTCAGTCGATTTGCGTCACGCGTCAGATGAGACGATGCGAACATTGCGTGGTGCAGATCTAAGCATGATCTTCCAAGAGCCGATGACATCGCTCAATCCGGTCTTTACCGTTGGCTCACAACTGACCGAAGCGATTATGTTGCATCAGCCCAGCGATTTGGCGGCCGCCTCCGCTACCGCCGTACGAATTTTGGATCAAGTTCGTATCCCGGATGCGAAGGCGATGATGGGGCGCTACCCACATGAGTTGTCGGGTGGAATGCGGCAGCGCGTCATGATTGCCATGGCGTTGTCTTGCAAGCCTTCAGTGCTCATTGCTGATGAGCCAACGACAGCGTTGGATGTCACCATACAAGCGCAGATTTTGCAGCTGATTCACTCCCTTCAAAAAGAGATGAATATGGGGGTCATCTTTATCACCCACGACATGGGCGTTGTAGCTGAGGTGGCAGATCGCGTCATGGTGATGCGTCACGGCCGTGTGGTGGAGCAAAATGATGTGTACGCTTTGTTCGCTGAGCCCAAGCATTTGTACACAAAGACTTTACTGGCGGCGGTTCCCAAGCTCGGTTCGATGCGGGGAACCCATGAACCAATGCGGTTTGACTTGCCTTTGCAAGAAGGGGATGCAGATCGTGCAAGGCCTGTGGAACGTCATGTCAAATTCAGCGAGAGAACCTCGGCGGGTATCCACACTAGCCCGGTTATTTTAAGTGTGAAGGATCTAGTGACCCGTTTCGATATTCGCGGCGGTATTTTTTCCCGAGTCGTAAAGCGAGTACACGCCGTTGAGCAGGTTAGTTTTGATCTGCATGAAGGTGAGACGCTCTCACTGGTAGGCGAGTCGGGATGCGGTAAGACCACGACAGGTCGTTCCTTAATGAGCCTCACCAAGATCACTTCTGGGCAGGTACTTTTCGCGGGAAAGCCCATCGTACAGTCCAGTGCGCAATCTTTACGTGAACTGCGCCGAAACGTGCAGTTTGTTTTCCAGGATCCCTTCGCATCTTTGAATCCACGGATGCGTATTGGTGAGTGCATCAAAGAGCCGCTCGTTATTCAAGGATTAGCACAGGGTGCGCAGGCCGATCGCCGTGTGGCGGAGTTGATGGAACGTGTGGGCTTAGATCCCGCCACGATTAACCGCTGGCCGCACGAGTTCTCTGGCGGACAGAGGCAGCGTATTTGTATTGCGCGGGCTCTTTCTGTGAACCCTAAAGTGTTGATCGCGGATGAAGCTGTCTCAGCGCTAGACGTATCGATTCGCGCTCAGATTGTTAATTTATTAATTGATCTGCAAGATGATCTAGGGATTGCGTATTTGTTTATCTCGCATGATATGGCTGTCGTCGAACGAGTCAGTCATCGTGTCGCGGTGATGTATTTGGGGCAGATTGTGGAGCTTGGTCCTCGCCATGCGATCTTTGAAAATCCACAGCACCCTTACACACGAAAGTTGATGGCGGCGGTTCCTATTGCGGACCCCACGGTACGTCGAACGCGTAATCTGGAAATTTCGGAAATCCCGAGTCCTGCGCGCGCACTGAACGATCTGCCGATTGTTGCTCCGTTGGTGCAGGTGGGTGAAGGTCACTTTGTTGCACAGCATAAGATTGGTGGTATGTACTAATGTAGTGAACATAGGAGAGTACAGATGGATCGCAGAAAATTTTTAGTGACATCGTCTGCGTCGGTTGCCGCGATGTCTGCGCCACAAGCCCTGCGGGCGCAAGGATCTACGCCCGCGAAGCTGTTCCGTTGGGTGCCCCATGCAGATCTGACAATTCTTGACCCGATGTTCAGTACGGTTTTTATTACCAACATCCACTCGCAGTTGGTATTCGATACGCTTTACGGGCTAGATAACCAATACCGACCTCATCCACAAATGGCTATTGGGCATCTGATGGATCCTTCGGGGTTGGTGTGGAAGATCATGCTCCGAGACGATCTCAAATTCCATGATGGCTCCCCTGTGCGTGCCGTAGATGCTGTGGCAAGTCTGAATCGATGGGCTAAAAAAGATCTCATGGGTCGGTCGCTGATGGAGGCGACCGAGAGCCTCACTGCGCTTGACGATAAAACAATTGAGTTCAAGCTGAAGAAGCCTTTTCCCTTATTGCTACATGCGATCGCACGCCCGACGGGGAGCATGGCTTGCATCATGCCAGAAAAGCTTGCCCAGACGCCAGACAACGTGCAGGTGAAGGTGATGAATGGCTCTGGTCCCTTTCGGTTTGTACATGATCAGTGGGTGTCCGGATCGCAAGCCGTCTATCAGCGTTTCGCTGACTATGTCCCCACTCGTGATAAAACTAAACCTGAATTTACAGCGGGCCCCAAGATTGCGTATATCGAGCAAGTTAGGTGGCAGATTATTCCTGACCGAGCGACCTCGATCGCAGCACTGCAGAATAACGAGGTAGATGGCGTTGAGCAGGTTGATAGTGATTTCTTGCCGATCTTGAAAAAAGACAAAAATATTGTCTTAATCAAACGCACGTTACCGTCGATTTCCTTGATGCGCTTTAATCATCTCCACGCCCCATTCAATAACAAACTGATGCGTCAAGCGATTCTCGCTGCCGTGAGTCAAACAGAGTACATGATGGGGATGAATGGACCAGACTTCCCAGAGTACTGGAACGATAAGTGTGGCGTCTTTGTGCCTGGGTCGCCCATGGATAGCAAGGCCGGCATGGAGAAAATAACCGGTAAGCGCGATTTAGCACGCGCGCGTGCCATGATCAAGGAGGCCGGATACAAGGGTGAAACGGTCGTCATTCTTGATCCCGTGGACTATCCTGTTTTTCATACGGCAGCACTCATGACCGTTGATTTATTCAAGAAGCTCGGTATCAAAACAGATCTGCAGGCAATGAACTGGGGTACGCTCATGCAGCGGCGCAATAGCCAAGAGCCGCCCTCGGCTGGAGGTTGGAACGTCACGTTCACAGCAATCACTGGTCCGAATAACCTCGACCCAGCTGGACATCTCGCGATTCGCGGTTCCGGGCAGAAGGCTTGGTTTGGTTGGCCGACGAGTGAGCGCATCGAGAAACTCAGGCTTGATTGGTTTAACGCATCAACCCTTGAAGAGCAAAAGAAAATCTGCAGTGAGTTGCAACTGCAGGTCTTTGAAGACGTTCCGTATATACCTTTGGGCGCTACCTATCAAGTCTCTGCTCTGCGGAAAGGCTGGGTCGATTTTCAAGAACAAATGCCACTTTTCTACACTTTGCGCAAAGCTTAATAACTCGGAGCGACTCAGATGTCCCTTTCAAATCCTAAGATCGCTATTACAGGCTTCGCCCTTGAGGCAAATGCTTTCTCTCCAGTGTCCATACGCGAGGATTTCACTCGTTCATGTTGGCGTGAGGGAGCGGAGATCACCGAACTCGCTCGGCAGACAAGTAATCTACCGGCTGAGGTAACTGGTTTTTACGCGCGAATGGATCAGTTAGGCGCATGGACACCGGTGCCGACTATTGTCATTGGCGCACCTCCTGGAGGTCCCGTGACACGGGAAGTTTGGGAGGAGTTCATGTCCAAACTGGATAAGAGCTTGCGTGCGGCACTTCCTGTGGATGCGGTATTCGTAGCGAATCATGGTGCGTCGAGTGCAGAGCATCTAGACGATACGGAAGGCGACATGATGGAGCTCATTCGTTCCATCGTAGGACCAAATATCCCTATTGTCGCCACACATGATCTCCACTGCAACGTATCAGAACGCACTGTAGACGCCCTAGATGCATTGATCAGTTACCGTACCAATCCGCACGTCGATCAGCGCGAGCGTGCAGCTGAAGCTGCAGACCTTTTGAAAGAGATTTTTGGCGGTATGAAAACGCAAAAAGCGTTTATTCGTCTGCCCATTACACCGCCTTCGGTCACATTGCTTTCTGCTCGAGGTCCGTATGCAGATTTGATCAAGATGGGGACGGCTATGATGCAAAAGCCAAGTGAGGGTCCGATCGCGAACGTGTCGGTCTCGGCTGGTTTCGTCTTCTCGGATCTGCCAAAGTGTGGAATCACCATTTGTGTGACTTCGCGTGGTGATTTGGTGGCTGCCCAACGTTGTGCGTTAAAGATTGCGCGCGCTGCATGGGCGGACCGAGCGCGCTATGTGCCGGACATGCTCGAAGTGCCTGAGGCGGTTGCCCGCGCGCGCGAGACAAAAGTACCGCTGTTATTCGCCGATGTGGCGGATAACCCCGGTGGAGGAGGGCGAGGTAATACTGCTTGGATGCTTAAAGCTTTCAACGACGCAAAGATTCCAGGTGTCGTTCTGGGAGTGTTTGTTGATCCACAACTGGCGCAAGCTTGTCATGCGACAGGTGAGGGCAAAGAGTTTGATGCTGTCTTTAATGCAACTGAGAGCCAGTTCTCGAAGCGTTATGAGGCGCGTGCTCGTGTGATCAAGCTGTCAGACGGCGAAGGTACGGGCCGACGAGGAGTCATTGGAGGAAAGAAGTTTTCTCTCGGACCATCGGCACTGATAGAGCTTGTTGGAACAGGTACACGAGTCGTTGTGGGTAGTTTGCGTCGACAGCTATGTGAACCAGCTATGCTCGAAATGCATGGGCTAGACATATCAAAGATTCGTATCTTGATCGTCAAGAGTCGTGGTCATTATCGCGCTGGATTCGACGAATTTTTTACGGAAGACCGAATCTTAGACGTTGACAGCCCTGGTCTCACTACGCCTAATTTAAAGAATGTTGACTTCAAACGGCTCCCGAGACCCGTCTGGCCGATTGATCAACACGCCATCTTTACCGAGCCCTCTTGGGCAAAAGGTTTGTCGTGATTTACCGAGGTGTGATGGTTGGGTAAGGACCGTCTTGTAGAGCGTGTCGTTCAAGCACCGCGCGCGCTACCTGTTTGCGGCTGATCTTTCCTTGCGGATTACGCGGTAACGCTGCCAGTGCGACGAACAGGCGAGGGCGTTTGTGTTTAGACATCGTCTCGAGCAGTTCCATGCACTGTGCTTGCCATCCCTCTTGGGCACCCTCGGCGACTGCAATAATGATCTCGCCCCAATAGTCAGACTCTAGCGATGTCACGCATATTTGACCGCATAGTGCATTGGCGGCGAGAGCAACTTCTATCTCGTCAGGGTTGACGCGATACCCGCCGGTCTTGATCACATCCGCAACCCGTCCAGTCAAAATTAAACGCCCCGCCGAATCGACATAACCAAGGTCGCCCGTGCTGTGCCAACCCTCTGGCTGATGCGGTTTGAAACCATTTGCATCGATGAGTCCCGCTGACATATGCGGTGCACGCAATAAGATCTCGCCGTGGGGTTCGTCTTCGGACAGTGCCTCTTGAGTTTTTATCTCGACACCACTGGCAGGCCAGCCTACACATGCGCCGGGGGGGATGTCAGGATTCGTCAGGTAATCATGCGTCGCACTCGGCTCTAGAACGGTGATCGGATTGATGCATTCTGACTTGCCGTAGGTGATGCGCACTTTAGGGCCAAACATTGCGCACGCACGTTTGTACAGTGCCGGAGTGAGGGGTTGAGTGCCGGTAAATATGCAGCGCACATGAGTGTACGTGGTGTGTGCAAGACCAGAGGTGATTTTTGCTAATACGGTTGGCGGCGCAAAAATCGCATCAATAGCATTGGCGTCAAGTAGAGGTTTGATTTTTTCGATATCAACACCGTCGTGCAGAACAATAGTCGCGCCATGATCGAGCCATGCAAACGTAAGCAGCGATGCGCCGTGGACAAAGGGCGTCATCAGTAATATTTTTTGTCCTGGGCTGGGGATAAATGGAAGTGATGCTTTGAGTAGTTGCTCTCCCGCCCAGCGCGCCTGTTGTGTGTATAGAACACCCTTTGGCTTACCGGTCGTTCCTGATGTAAATAGGATCCGCGCAGACGCATTGGCTGAGCAAGGGGGGATTGATTGGGTTGGTCGGCTAGCCGTTTTGAGATTGTGTACCGGTATACATTTCAGCCCGAGTGTTTGAAGCTCGTTGACTCTGCTTTCCAAACATACTACGGTCTGCGCTCCTGCTAATTGGGTGCACCATTGCAGCTCGTCTGTGGTGTAGCCCCAACTCAGAGGCGTTTCGCATGCTCCGGATAGACGTACCCCATACGATACCCATACAGCATCCGTACTGTTCGGGATGAGGGTTCCCACGGGATCTCCCTCTCGCACACCTTGCTGGCGTAAGTAAATAGCAAGGGTATGTGCACGCTGATTCAACTCAGCGTATGTCAAGGAGTTTCCAATGCCATCTATCACCGCAATATGTTCGCTAAAGCGTTGCGACAGCACTTGGAGATGTGTTGACCATGCAATAGGGGTCGGCGTGTGTGTGTTCGTGTTCATGAGCTTAGTGTAATCGGGCATAGGTTTCACCTCGATTTTATGATTCAATCCGAGGTGGGACATTTATTGCGATTCACTCTCTAATACTCAATAAAGGAATAGCATGACAACAGAGAAAAGTAGCCATGAGGCCAATGAGCAATTTGTGGCTCAGCCTAGTCGTACGCGTCGTTCTCTTGTGGGTGCAGCAGCTATCTCGGCTGTCGGCGCTGGCTTAGGTTGGCCGCAGATTGGTCAAGCCCAGGGTGCTTATCCAAACCGCCCTCTAAAGATTGTGATCCCATGGCCGCCAGGCCAAGCGACTGATTTGGTGGGACGCGCTGTTGCGATGGGA
>JACCDX010233124.1_pt1 | contig 37068 bp, 35 predicted proteins | sample 7449681 | NCBI WGS metagenome assembly JACCDX01 (sample SAMN15323450, study PRJNA562643) | freshwater metagenome | isolation source: river surface water | place: USA:Blue River Watershed | collected 2017-08-18
ATCACTCCCACTCGATCGTCGCCGGCGGCTTGCCCGAGATGTCGTACACCACGCGGTTGATGCCGCGCACTTCATTGATGATGCGGTTCGACACACGGCCCAGCAGTTCATGCGGCAGGTGCGCCCAGTGCGCGGTCATGAAGTCCTGCGTCTGCACGGCACGCAGTGCGACCACGTATTCATAGGTGCGGCCGTCGCCCATCACGCCGACCGACTTCACCGGCAGGAAGACGGCGAAGGCCTGGCTGGTCGCGTCATACCAGTTCTTGTGGAAGTGTCCGACCGGCGCACCTTCGGCCAGCTCCTGCGGCAGCGGGATCGCGGTATTGCGCAGCTCTTCGATGAAGATCGCATCGGCGCGGCGCAGCAGGTCCGCGTATTCCATCTTCACTTCACCGAGGATGCGCACGCCCAGGCCCGGACCCGGGAACGGATGGCGGTACACCATGTCGTGCGGCAGGCCGAGCGCCACGCCCAGCTTGCGCACTTCATCCTTGAACAGGTCGCGCAGCGGCTCGAGCAGCTTCAGGTTCAGCGTGTCCGGCAGGCCGCCGACGTTGTGGTGGCTCTTGATCGTGTGCGCGCCCTTCTTGCCCTTGCCGGCGCTCTCGATCACGTCCGGATAGATCGTGCCCTGCGCGAGCCAACGGGCATTCTTCAGCTTGCCCGCCTCGGCCTGGAACACCTCGACGAATTCCTTGCCGATGATCTTGCGCTTGGCCTCGGGGTCGGTGACGCCGGCCAGCTTGCCCATGAATTGTTCGGTGGCGTCAACGTGGATCACTTTCACGCCGAGGTTCTTGCCGAACATGTCCATCACCATCTGGCCTTCGTTCAGGCGCAGCAGACCATGGTCAACGAACACGCAGGTCAGCTGGTCGCCGATCGCGCGGTGGATCAGCGCCGCAGCGACGCTGGAATCCACGCCGCCGGACAGGCCAAGGATGACCTCATCGCTGCCAACCTGCTTGCGGATCGCCTCGATCGCTTCGGACACGTAGTCCGGCATGTTCCAGTCGGCCTTGCAGCCGCAGATCTCGTGCACGAAGCGGCCGAGGATGGCCGCGCCCTGCACCGTGTGCGTGACCTCGGGGTGGAACTGCACCGCATACAGACGGCGCTCTTCGTCGGCCATGCCGGCCACCGGGCAGCTGTCGGTCGATGCCATCAGCTTGAAGCCCGGAGGCATGTCGATCACCTTGTCGCCGTGGCTCATCCAGACCTTCAGCATGCCGTGGCCTTCGGGCGTCACGAAGTCATTGATGTCCTTCAGCAGCGCGGTATGGCCGCGCGCCCTCACCTCGGCGTAGCCGAACTCGCGCACCAGGCCGTTCTCGACCTTGCCGCCGAGCTGCGCCGCCATGGTCTGCATGCCGTAGCAGATGCCGAGCACCGGCACGCCGAGTTCGAACACGGCCTGCGGCGCGCGCGGCGTGTCGCCCTCGGTCACCGAGCTGGGACCGCCGGACAGGATGATGCCGGCCGCGCCCGAACTGCGGATGAACTCGTCGCTGACGTCATACGGATGCACTTCGGAAAACACGCCGGAATCGCGCACGCGACGCGCGATCAGCTGGGTCACTTGCGAACCGAAGTCGAGGATGAGGATCTTGGAGTGCATGAAAGCGTCTTCTGGAAAAAACTCAGGCGGCATCGAGGCCGCCTGTCGTTGCTGGTGAATGAATTATTCGGCGCGGTAGTTCGGCGCTTCCTTCGTGATCTGCACGTCATGGACATGCGATTCGCGCATGCCGGCCGACGTGATCTCGACGAATTCGGCCTTCTGACGCAGCTCGTCGATGGTCGCGCAACCGAAATAACCCATGGAAGAACGCACGCCGCCGACCAGCTGGTACAGGATCGCCAGCACGCTGCCCTTGTAGGGCACGCGGCCTTCGATGCCCTCGGGCACGAGCTTGTCGGCATTGTTGGCCGAGTCCTGGAAATAACGGTCGGCCGAACCGGCCGACATCGCGCCCAGGCTGCCCATGCCGCGATACGACTTGTAGCTGCGACCCTGATACAGGATGACCTCGCCCGGCGCTTCTTCGGTGCCGGCGAACATGCTGCCCATCATGACGGTCGATGCGCCGGCGGCCAGCGCCTTGGCGACGTCGCCGGAGAAGCGGATGCCGCCGTCGGCGATGCAGGGCACGCCAGTGCCTTCCAGCGCCTGCGCGACGTTCGAGATGGCCGTGATCTGCGGCACGCCGACGCCGGCGACGATGCGGGTGGTGCAGATCGAGCCGGGGCCGATGCCAACCTTCACACCATCTGCGCCGGCATCCACCAGCGCGCGCGCAGCAGCGGCCGTGGCGATGTTGCCGCCGATGACTTCAACATGCGGGAAACGGCGCTTGACCCACTTCACGCGGTCCAGCACGCCCTGCGAGTGACCGTGCGCGGTATCGACGACGACGACGTCGACGCCGGCGGCAACCAGCAGCTCGACGCGCTCGTCATTGTCCGGGCCGACGCCCACCGCTGCGCCGACACGCAGCTTGCCCAGCTCGTCCTTGGCGGCGTTCGGGTGTTCGGTGGACTTGAAAATGTCCTTCACGGTGATCAGGCCGCGCAGTTCGAATGCGTCATTGACCACCAGCACGCGCTCGAGGCGATGCTTGTTCATCAGGCGCTTGGCTTCGGCCGGATCCGCGCCCTCTTTCACATAGACCAGTTTTTCGCGCGGCGTCATCTTCTGGCGCGCCTCGGCGTCCAGTTCCAGTTCGAAGCGCAGGTCGCGGTTGGTGATGATGCCCACCACGGTCTTGCCCTCAACGACCGGGAAGCCGGAGATGCCGTGCTGGTGCGACAGTGCGATCACGTCGCGAATCTTCATTGTCGGCGGAATCGTGATCGGGTCGCGCACGACGCCGGCCTCGAAACGCTTGACCTTCGCAACTTCGCGCGCCTGTTCTTTGGCGGTCAGGTTCTTGTGGACGATACCAATGCCGCCTTCCTGGGCGATCGCGATGGCCAGACGAGCCTCGGTCACGGTATCCATCGCAGCCGAGACAAGCGGGATCGACAGCGAGATGTTGCGGGTCAGGCGGGTCTGCAGCGACGTGTCTTTGGGCAGGATGGCCGAGTAGGCCGGGACGAGCAGCACGTCATCGAAGGTGAGTGCTTTCTGGATCAGACGCATAGGGATTCCTGTAGGCGCAAAAGCGAATTATACAGAAATCACCCTCTTCCGGCGCGATCGCACCGGAAAACCGGCGCGACGCCGCGCTTCACCGCCCTTCCGCGGACTTGTGTTGTGCGCGCCGGCGGCGCGTCTCTTTCGGGTCGGCCTGCAGCGGCCGGTAGACCTCGACGCGGTCGCCGTCGCGCAGCAGCGTGTCCGAAGGTTTCACCTTGCCGAATATGCCGGCTTTCGGCACGTCGAGGTCGATGCCGGGCTCGCGCTGCAGCAACCCCGACGCCTCGATCGCCTGTCGCAACGTCGCACCCGCCGGCAGTGCCAGGTCGGCAACGAAGGCGTCGCCGGGCAGCGCGTAGCAGACCTGCACGCGGATGGTCGATGCATCAGCCATAGACGACCTCCGCGCGGCGGCAAAAGGAATCAACGAAGCTGTCGGCGATCTTCGAGAAGACCGGGCCGATCAGCTTTTCGAGCAGCTTGCTGGAAAATTCGTAATGCAGGTCGAACTCGACCTTGCACGCGTCGTCGCGCAGCGGCGTGAACTGCCAGGTGCCGTCGAGATGACGGAACGGCCCTTCGACGAGCTTCATCTGCATGCGCGTCGGCGGCGTGTTGGTGTTCTCGGTGGTGAAGCCTTGTTTCACGCCGTGATAATTGATCCGGATCGCCGCGACCAGCTTGTCGGCCGTGCGCTCCTTCACATCGACGCCGCCGCACCAGGGCAGGAACGCCGGATAGTCCTCGACCCGATCGACCAGCGCGAACATCTGCGCGGCGCTGTAGTGGAGAAGCACGGATTTGTGGACGACTGCCATGAATGCGTTTGATAGAATGACAGGTTCGGATTTTAACCTGAGCGGCATCGCCCGCCTTCCCTGCAGCGGTTCAATGAGCATCGTCGACAATAAAAAAGCCTTCCACGACTACTTCATCGAAGAGCGCTTCGAGGCAGGCATGGCGCTTGAAGGCTGGGAAGTGAAATCCATCCGCGCGGGCCGCGTGCAGCTGAAGGAGGCTTATGTGGTCATCCGTAATGCGGAGATCTACCTGTTCGGCGCGCACATCAGCCCGCTGCCGACCGCCTCCACTCACATCAGCCCCGACCCGCTGCGCACCCGCAAGCTGCTGCTGAAGGGCGAGGAAATCAAGCGGCTGATCGGCAAGGTCGAGCGCGCCGGCTACACGCTGGTGCCGCTGAACCTGCATTACACGCGCGGCCGCATCAAGTGCGAGGTCGGGCTGGCCAAGGGCAAGAAGCAGCACGACAAGCGCGACACCGAGCGCGAGCGCGACGCCCAGCGCGAAATCTCCCGCGTGATGAAACAGAACCGGCGCTGACAAGCGGCGCCGGACATCTGGCCGGTGCGCCGGCAACCCTTGCAAGCGGCATCCACCTGTTTCTGATCTGCGTCGACGAGCACGCCATCGTTCCGACGCTGCAAACGGTTTGCCTGCCGTAGCCACAGTTCACGACTTCACAGTGCGTCGCGACGCTGACCGGTCTGTTCAAACCTGCAATGAGCCTGCAGGATGGCGCGCGCCATCATGATCGGGGCCTGCTCGACAAGACGAGCGCGGCAATCGGCCAGCGCAGCCCTGAAAAAAACAAAGCCCCCGGGCAGTGAAGCGCGGGGGCGGAATCAGTACTACTGACTGTTTTTGTTGGTTATTCCGAATTCGGATGCCCGAAGTGTAACGGAATATTTCCGTAAGTCAACAAACTCTGACGGTGTATTACTGCTTGCCGGCCAGTTTGACCCAGGTATCGACGACCGAGTCCGGGTTCAGCGAAATCGAGCTGATCCCTTCCTTCATCAGCCATTCGGCGAAATCCGGATGATCGGACGGGCCCTGACCGCAGATGCCGACGTACTTGCCCTTGGCCAGGCAGGTCTTGATCGCCTGCGACAGCAGCGCACGGACAGCCGGGTCGCGTTCGTCGAAATCGGCCGCCAGCAACTCCATGCCGGAATCACGGTCCAGGCCCAGCGTCAGCTGGGTCAGGTCGTTCGAGCCAATCGAGAATCCGTCGAAATACTCGAGGAACTGCTCGGCGAGGATCGCGTTGGACGGCACTTCGCACATCATGATCAGCTTCAGGCCGTTCTCGCCGCGCTTCAGGCCGTACTTCGCCAGCAGGCCGACGACCTTCTCCGCCTGGCCCAGCGTACGCACGAACGGCACCATGATCTCGACGTTGGTCAGGCCCATTTCGTCACGCACCCGCTTCATCGCGATGCATTCCATCTCGAACGCTTCGGCGAAGTCGGCGGCGAGGTAACGCGCTGCGCCACGGAAGCCCAGCATCGGGTTTTCCTCGTCCGGCTCGTAGCGCGAACCGCCGATCAGCTTCTTGTACTCGTTCGACTTGAAGTCGGACAGGCGCACGATCACCGGGCGCGGCCAGAAGGCCGCAGCGATCGTCGCGACGCCTTCGGCAAGCTTGTCGACGTAGAACGCCTTCGGCGACGCATGGCCGCGCGCAACCGACTCGACCGCCTTCTTCAGGTCCTGGTCAATGTTCGGGTACTCGAGGATGGCCTTCGGGTGCACGCCGATATTGTTGTTGATGATGAATTCCAGTCGCGCGAGGCCGACGCCGCCGTTCGGCAGCTGCGCGAAATCGAACGCAAGCTGCGGGTTGCCGACGTTCATCATGATCTTCACCGAAATCGCCGGCAGCTCGCCGCGCGCCACTTCGGTCACTTCGGTCTCGAGCAGGCCGTCGTAGATCTTGCCTTCGTCGCCCTCGGCGCAGGACACCGTCACCAGCGTGCCATCCTTCAGCACGTCGGTCGCGTCGCCGCAGCCGACCACGGCCGGCACGCCCAGTTCACGCGCGATGATCGCAGCGTGGCAGGTTCGGCCGCCACGGTTGGTGACGATCGCCGCAGCGCGCTTCATCACCGGCTCCCAGTTCGGGTCCGTCATGTCGGCCACCAGCACGTCGCCCGGCTGCACGCGTTCCATCTCTTCCGGATCCTTGATCACGCGGACCGGACCGGCGCCGATCTTCTGGCCGATCGCGCGGCCCGACGCCAGCACGGTGCCGGTGCCCTTGAGCTTGAAGCGCTGCTGCGCGTCGCCGTGCTTCTGCTGCGACTTCACCGTTTCCGGGCGCGCCTGCAGGATGTACAGCTTGCCGTCGCGGCCGTCCTTGCCCCACTCGATGTCCATCGGACGCTGGTAGTGCTTCTCGATGATGACGGCATAGCCGGCCAGCTCGGCGATCTCGGCATCGGTCAGCGAGTAGCGGTTGCGCTGCTCAATCGGCACGTCGATGGTGCGCACCGAGCGGCCGGCCTTCGCCTCACCGGTGAATTCCATCTTGATCAGCTTCGAGCCGATGTTCTTGCGGATGATCGGCAGCTTGCCCTGGGCGAGCATCGGCTTGTGCACATAGAACTCGTCCGGGTTGACCGCGCCCTGCACCACGGTCTCGCCGAGGCCGTAGCTCGACGTGATGAAGACCACGTCCTGGAAGCCGGATTCGGTATCGATCGTGAACATGACGCCGGCGGCGCCGAGGTCGGAGCGCACCATGCGCTGCACGCCGGCCGACAGCGCCACTTCGCTGTGCGTGAAGCCCTTGTGGACGCGGTACGAGATCGCGCGGTCGTTGTACAGCGACGCGAACACGTGCTTCATTGCATCCAGCACGTTGTCGATGCCGACCACGTTCAGGAAGGTCTCCTGCTGGCCCGCGAACGATGCGTCCGGCAGGTCTTCGGCCGTCGCGCTGGAACGGACCGCGAACGAGACTTCGCTCGAAGAATCGTCGACAAGCTTATGATAAAACTCGGAAATATCTTTCTGCAGGCGCGGCTGGAACGGCGTATCGATGATCCATTGACGGATCTCGGCACCGGCTGCGGCGAGCGCGCGCACGTCATCGATGTCCAGCGTGGCCAGACGATCGGCGATACGGTCAGCCAGCGACTGGCCGCCCGGGACGCTGTAAGACAGGAAATCGCGGAAGGCCTGCGCGGTGGTCGCGAAGCCGCCCGGGACGCGGACGCCTGCATGCGCGAGCTGGCTGATCATCTCGCCGAGCGACGCATTCTTGCCGCCGACGGACTCGACGTCCGTCATGCGCAGGTTTTCGAAGGAAACGACGTACGCTGCCCCCGAATCAGGGGCCTGGTGTGCCCCCGCGGTTTGTGGGTTGGTCATGACTACCTCTTTGATGGTGGGAAACTGGTACAGCGCGCGTTACAGTACGCAACAGGGACGAACGGAGAGTGCTGTGCGCGCAGAAGCTGACGTGCATGACTCGATCCATGTTGATTGTCCTTGGGACTGGCCGCGTGGGAAAATAGCAATGGGCTGCATTTTACCTGTCGCAACCGCTTTTTGCCGTGTGCACGGCGGTTTTTTTCATTAATTTTTTGCCAATTTCCATGCACAGCGATATTCCGGCCGGATCGAAAGCTTTCGATCGCACTGTCTTCTTCGTCTCCGATGGCACCGGCATCACCGCGGAAACCTTCGGGCATTCCGTGCTGACGCAATTCGACCTGCGTTTCCGGCAGATCCGCCTGCCCTTCATCGATACCGTCGACAAAGCGCACGACGCCGCCCGCCGGATCAACGAAAGCTTCGCGGCCGAGGGCAAGCGCCCGATCGTGTTTTCGACGCTGGTCAAGGCCGAGCTGTCGGACATCGTCCGCCGCACGTCGGGCATGCACATGGACCTGATCCAGACCTTCGTCGATCCGCTCGAACAGGAACTGGGCACCAAGTCCACGCACACGATTGGCCGCAGCCACAACATCGCCGACTCGCACGATTACAAGAACCGCATCGAGGCGATCAATTTTTCGCTCGCACACGACGACGGCCAGTCGCACAAGAACCTGTCGACCGCCGACGTGATCCTGGTCGGCGTATCGCGCTCCGGCAAGACGCCCACCAGCCTGTATTTGGCGATGCAGTACGGGATCAAGGCGGCCAACTATCCGCTGATTCCCGAAGACTTCGAACGCGGCACGCTGCCCAGCGGGCTGATGCCGTTCCGCAGCAAGATTTTCGGGCTGTCGATCGCGCCCGACCGCCTGTCCGAGGTGCGCAATGAACGCCGCCCGGGATCGAAGTATGCGTCGCTGGAAAACTGCCGCTACGAAGTCAACGAAGCCGAGCGGATGATGCAGCGCGAAGGCATCCGCTGGGTGTCGACCACGGTGAAATCAATCGAGGAAATTGCCACGATGATCCTGCACGAACTGCGCCTCGACAAGCGCGCCTACTGACCCGCCGAGCGCCATCCCGCAGGCGCGCGTCCACGGCGCGCCTGCTGAGCAGGATCAAGGACAGCGGAGGAACGTTGCGATCTCCGTCATGACTCAGCGTGTATCGTCCTCCGTTACCGCGAGGTGCCGTATGGAACTGCTGATCATCGAAATGCTGCTCTGGATAGGTTTCGCCTTCCTGCTGTGGGCCATGCGCGAAAGCCTGATGCGAATCGAGCAGGAAGTCGAATCGCGCTCACTGCGCCTGTCTGCCCGGCCCGCCGCCGTGCCGTCCGGCGAGCAGCCGCAACGGCTGATCAGCCCCATCGGCCGCTACGATGGCCACACCATTCATGAATACGTGATCATCAACGGACGCGGCTATCGTTTCGACCATATCTGCCCTGCGGGCAGCAGCGTTCCGGCGTCAGGCAGCCGGCGCTGGGTCGCGCCGGGACTGGTGTACGTCGAATGCGCGCTGCCGGTCATTGCGCCGTCAACCGCCTGATCAGCGCCTCGTAGACGGCGGCCGACGCGCGGTCGGGCACGCAATCGTCCGGCGAAACGGCCTGACCTGACAACATGGTCACGGGCGCCGGCGTGCAGGACAGCGTGGCCGGGCGATCCGCATCCGCCGCCTCGGCCTCCCCCGCATCCAGATTCAGCAGCTTCAGGAAGCCTGCCAGGTCCGCGGGCGCGGCCGGCCGCAGCGCGCGCAGGCCCGCCTGGAATTTACGGTCGATTTCGGTGCCTGCATAAATCGTCGGGTTACGACTCAGCCACGCACCGGCCATCTGGCGGCACTTCACGTCAGCCGACATCGACTGCTTGTAAATGAACGCGACCACCGCGAGATTGGCCAGCGTGGCGACGTGCACCGGCCGGCGCCGGCTGTCGCGCAGGAATCTCCAGAAGGCATCCGGCGCATGCGCGCCCGCACAGCGCCGCAAGATCATCAGCGGGAAATGCAGGTTCCAGTTTTCCACGCTGAGGCCATTGCGCTCGAGACCCTCGAGATAAAGCGCGCTGAGTTCGTCGATCGTGATGTCCCGCTCGATGCCGCCGGCCGGGCTGCCGCGCATGATCCGCTGCAGCGTTCTCAGGTAGGACTTCGCGATATCGAAGCGCAGCTTGTCGACGTCGGACGGTCGCAGGATACGGAAGATCGGGCTGGCAATCGCCAGCAGTGCCGTGCCGCGCAGGTAGTCGGCCGAAGCGGTCGACGGCGTGCCCATCGTGTAGGCGACGCCGGCCGCCCAGTGAGCGTAACCGTAGCCACGCGCAGCAACGGCCGAATAAAAGGCCTTGGTGCCACCGGTGTTGAGGATCTGGTTCAGCGTGAGCAGGTCGGCTGGCAGCAGGGCTTTGGGCATGGAGGCGATGGCGGCAGTTTTGCGGCCACCGCAATCTACACCGGTTCACGCGACGCCTTCATCGGCGGTGAACAAAAGGCGACACAATTCGGCGCGCCTCACCAGCGCGAATCAGGCAGGGCCGAATCGCGCGCCACGCCGGCGTTCAGCGGCGCGCCGGCGCGAGGTTCTGCCGCCGCTGCTCAAACAGACAAATGGCCACGCTGGCCGCCACATTCAGCGACTCAACCTGCGGGTTCTGCGGAATGATCACTCGTTTGTCGGCCAGTTGCAGCAAGGCCTCCGACACGCCCTGCCCTTCATGGCCGAACAGCCACGCGCACGGTTGCCGCAGGTCGCACTCGTACAGTGGCAAGGCGTCATGCAGGCTGGTCGCGAACACCGGCAGCGTTGCCTGCGACACCAGCACCGGCAGGTCGGCATCCTCAATGATCTCAAGTGCGAAATGCGCGCCCATGCCAGCGCGCAGCACCTTCGGCGACCACGCCGCGACGGTGCCGGCGCCGCAAAACACGCGCGGAATTCCGGCGGCGGCGGCCGTGCGAATTATGGAGCCAAGGTTGCCCGGGTCTTGCAGCCCGTCGAGCAGCAGCGACGGCACGTCGACCTGTGCCGCAGCGGCGACCGGCGTATCGATGACGAACAGCAGCGCCACGCCGTTGCCGACCTGGCTCAGCGGCGCAAACAGCGCATCGGGCAACACGATGCAAGCGCCGCCCCGGCGATCACAGTCGGCCAGGATCGCGGCAACCTCGGCATGGGTGCGAGCGCCTTCGCTGACCACGCACAACGCGGGCGCACCGCGCTGCTGCAGCCACGCCTCGCACAGGTGAACGCCGTCGAGCACCGTGCGCCCGGCCTTGCGCCGCGCCTGTGCGCTGTCGGCCAGCTGCTTCAACAGTTTGTACTGCGGGTTGTCGCGCGAGCTGATGGTCCGGAGGCTCATGCGCCGCGCCCTTCGAGCACCGCGCGCACCGGTGCATACGAACGCCGATGCTCCGGCGTCGCACCGTGCAGCCGCAGCCGCTCGAGATGCAAGGCGGTCGGATAGCCTTTGTGCCGGTCGAATGCGTAATCCGGATACTGGTTGTGCAGTGCCTGCAATACCGCGTCGCGGGCGGTCTTCGCGAGGATCGAGGCGGCCGATATCTCGGCCACCTTGTCGTCGCCCTTGACGATCGCCTCGCTGCGCACCGCCACCGTCGGACAGCGGTTGCCGTCAATGAGCGCCAGCGTCGGCTGCACGGACAGGCCTTCGATCGCCCGGCGCATTGCCAGCATGGTGGCGTTAAGGATGTTCAGTTCGTCGATCTCGGCCGCGCTGCAGTAAGCGACAGACCAGGCCAGCGCGTCGCGGCGGATGATGTCGGCGAGCGCATCACGGCGTGCTTCGCTGAGTTTCTTGGAATCGCGCAGGCCGTCGATCGGTCGCGCAGGATCGAGGATCACGGCCGCGGCGAACACCGGACCGGCCAGCGGGCCGCGCCCGGCTTCGTCAACGCCGCAGATGAGTTCGCCGGCAGTATCGAACAGTGCGGCCTGCAGCGCAGGTTCAGAGGTGGCCATGCTTCGACAGCAATTCCATCACCGCATGCGCGCTTTGCGCGGCGGTGTTGCGCATCAGGTCATGGTGCATGTCGATGAAGCGGCGACGCAGCCGCTGCCGGTTCTGTTCGTTCGACAGTTGTGCCCACAAGGCGCTTGCCAGGCTCATCGGCGTCGCACGGTCCTGCAGCAGCTCAGGCACCAGGAATTCGCGCGCCATGATGTTCGGCAGGCCCACCCACGGCTGGTAAGCCATCAGCCGCAGCACCTGCCAGCTAGCGGCGTTCATCTTGTAGCTGATGACCATCGGCTTCTTGAACAGCGCCACTTCGAGCGTTGCGGTGCCGCTGGCGACCAGCACCGCATCGGCTGCCGTGATTGCCTCGTGCGAGCGGCCGTCGACAATCTTCAGCGGCAGGTCCTTCAGCGCCGGGCGGTCGATCAGCTGTTCGAACAGGGCGCGCTGCGCGGCGCCGGCCATCGGCACGACGAGCTGCAGCTTCGGGTCGCGCGTGCGCAGCAGTTTCGCCGCTTCGACGAAGGTGCGCGCGTTGTATTTGATTTCGGACATCCGGCTGCCAGGCAGGATCGCCAGCACGCGCTGGTTGAGGTCGAGGCCGAGCGCCGTGCGCGCCGCGTCCTGGTCCGGATCCATCGGTATCACCTCGGCCAGCGGATGCCCGACGTAAGTCGCGGGAATGCCGGCCTTCTGGTAGATCTCTTCCTCGAACGGGAAGATCACCAGCATGTGCGACACCGCGCGCGCAATTTTCTTGATGCGACCCCGGCGCCATGCCCAGATCGACGGGCTGACAAAATGCAGGGTCGGTATGCCTGATTGCTTGAGCCTCATTTCGAGGTCGAGGTTGAAGTCGGGCGCATCGACGCCGATGAAGGCGCCGGGCTTTTCCGCAATCAGCCGCTCGCACAGCTCGTCACGGATGCCCTTGAGCTCACGGTAATGCGCGAGCACCTCGAACAGCCCGCGCACGGCGAGCTTGTCCATCGGGTAGTCGGAGACGAAGCCGTACTCGGCCATGGCCTTGCCGCCAATGCCGTGCAGGTAGGCGTCGGGCAGCATCGGCCGCAGGCCGGACAACAGCCTGGCTGCAAGCAGGTCGCCGGACGTTTCGCCGGCGACCATCGCCAGCTTCAGTTCAGCGGACGATGCCACGGGTAACGTTTTCGAGGAACGTGCGCATCGTCGCAACATGGCGCGCGACGTCCGGCGCCTGCTGTTCTTCCGCGGCGAGCGCGGCCTTGGCCTCGTCCAGCGTCAGGCCGGACTTGTAGATGATCTTGTACGCATTGCGGATCGCGTTGATTTCTTCGCGCGAGAAGCCGCGACGCTTCAGGCCTTCGATGTTCAGCCCATGCACCGCAGCCGGATTGCCGTTCAGGATCACGAACGGCGGGACGTCCTGCGTCAGGCTGGTGAACATGCCCAGCATTGCATGCGCGCCGATCTTGCAGAACTGGTGCACGCCCGAATGGCCACCCAGGATCGCCCAGTCGCCGACATGCACATGGCCGGCCAGCTGCGCGTTGTTCGCGAAGATCGTGTGGTTGCCCACCACGCAGTCGTGCGCGAGGTGAACATAGGCCATGATCCAGTTGTCGTTGCCGAGCCGCGTGACGCCTTCGTCCTGCGCTGTGCCGCGGTTGAACGTGACGAACTCGCGGACCATGTTGCGGTCGCCGATCTCAAGCCGGGTGGGCTCGTCCGCATACTTCTTGTCCTGCGGCGCGGCGCCGATCGACGAGAACTGCAGGAAGGTATTGTCGCGCCCGATCGTGGTGTGTCCTTCGATCACGACGTGCGGGCCGACACGCGTGCCCGCGCCGATCTTCACATGCGGGCCGACGATGCTGTACGCGCCGATCTCGACGGTGCTGTCGAGTTCAGCCGCCGCGTCGACCAGGGCGGTGGGATGGATCTTCGCCATGGTCAGGCGGCCGCCGGCGGCTCGGCGATGCTGCGCATCGTGCACATCAGTTCGGCCTCGACCGCGAGCTGGCCGTCGACCGACGCCTTCGCGCTGAACTTCCAGATGCCGCGCGACTGGCGCAGGATCTCGACTTCCATCTTCAGCTGGTCGCCCGGCTCGACCGGACGCTTGAAGCGCGCGCCGTCGATGCCGACGAAATACACGACTGCATTGTCGTCCGGCTTCTGGCCCATCGTCAGGAAGGCCAGCAGCGCAGCCGACTGCGCGAGCGCTTCGATCATCAGCACGCCCGGCATCACCGGCTTGTGCGGGAAATGGCCGTTGAAGAACTCTTCGTTGATGGTGACGTTCTTGATCGTGGTGATGCGCTGGCCGGACTCCCAGTCGAGCACGCGGTCGACGAGCAACAACGGATAGCGGTGCGGCAGGTATTCCTTGATCTGGTTGATGTCGAGGCTTTTCATTGTCGTATTTGCCTAATCTCTGAAAATTTATTCGTCGTTTGCCGTCAGCTGCCTGACGGCCTTTTCGAGCTCGCGCACGCGGTCGCGCATTGCGTCGAGCTGGCGGACGACAGCGGCGGTCTTTTCCCAGTCGGCGTTTTTCGCCAGCGGATAGAAGCCGGTGTACTGACCGGGCTCGCTGATCGAGCGAGACACCAGGCTGCCCGAAGAAACATGCACGTTGTCGGCGATCGTCAGATGACCGAGCACCATGGCAGCACCGCCGAAGGTGCAGTGCTTTCCGATCTTTGCCGAGCCGGCCACGCCGACGCAGCCGGCCATCGCCGTGTGGGCGCCGATCACGCAGTTGTGCGCGATCTGTATCTGGTTGTCGAGCTTGACGCCGTCTTCGATCACGGTGTGGTCGAGCGCGCCGCGATCGACCGTCGTGTTCGCGCCGATTTCCACATCGTCGCCGATTCTCACGCCACCGGTCTGCGGGATCTTGATCCAGCGCCCCTTGTCGTTGGCGAAGCCGAATCCGTCTCCGCCGATGACGGCACCGGATTGGACCACACCGCGCTCGCCTATCCGGCAGTCCGACAGGAAGCTGACGTTCGGATGGAACAGCGTGTGTGCGCCGACGCGCGAATCACGGCCGATGAAACAGCCGGCACCGATCACGCAGTGTTCGCCGATCTCGGCGCCCGCCTCGATGGTGACCATCGGACCGATCGTCGCGGTCGCGGCGATCTTCGCGGCCGGATCGACGCTGGCGCCCGGATGGATGCCGGGCTGCACCGGCTGCGCGGACTGCGTCACAAAGTACTGTGCGGCGCGCGCGAAATACGCGTAAGGGTTGTCGCTGAGGATGCGCGCGCCGGCATAGCCGGCGAGCTTCTCGTGTTCGGCGCGCGAGATGATCAGCGCGCCGGCACCGGTCGCCACCGCCGCCTGACGCAGCTTCGGGTTGGACAGGAATGTGACTTGGGATGGCCCTGCGGCGTCCAGCGGCGCGATGCCGCTGACCTGCAGCGCGGGATCGCCGATCAGCTCCCCGCCCAGGCTATCGACCAAATCGCCCAGTCGAGTGCTCATTCGGTGACCCTGTATTACTTGCCGTTGAGTGCCTTCAGCACTTTGTCGGTGATGTCGATGCGCGGGCTGAAGTAGACCGCTTCCTGGAACACGATGTCGTACTTCTCCGACTCGGCCAGCAGCTTGATGACCTTGTTCGCCTTTTCCAGCACGACGGCCAGTTCTTCATTGCGGCGCTGGTTCAGGTCTTCGCGGAATTCACGCTGGCGGCGCTGGAAATCCTTGTCCATCTCGCCCAGTTCGCGCTGGCGCTTGCTGCGCTCGGAATCCGACAGCACCGGGCCATCCTTGTCGAGCTTCTCGGCCGACTGTTTCAGCTTGGCAGCGAGGTCCTGCAGGTCCTTGTCGCGCTTCGAAAATTCCTGCTCGAGCTTGGCCGTGGCCGCTTTCGCCGGCGCTGCCTCGCGGAAGATGCGTTCGGTGCTGACGAAGCCAACCTTCAGTTCCTGCGCGATGGCGGAAACCGGGAGGCTCGCCGCGACCAGAACGACAGCGAGGCAGGAAATTGCTTTTTTAACTACAGCTTTCAAAATCATTCTCCGTCACGGAAATTGGGGGTGATTATGCCACCCGGGACTCAGAAACCGGTACCGAGCTGGAACTGGAAGCGCTGAGTGTAATCCCCCGGTTTCGAATTCATCGGATAGCCGAGCGAAAGCTTCAGCGGACCGATAGGCGAAATCCAGGAAAGGCCGATACCCGTGCTGTAACGCATGTCAGACAGGTTGATCTTCTCGCCGTCCTGCGGGTTCCAGACCTGGCCGGCGTCAAAGAAAGTGAACCAGCGCAGGCTGCGATCGACACCCGTTCCCGGGAACGGGAACTGCAGTTCCGCATTCACGATCATGCGCGCAGAACCACCGATCGGCAAACGATAACCCGTGGTGCTGGCCGCGCGCTCGCCGTTGACGTTCAGCGAGCCGGCCGAGAAGCCGCGCACCGAGCCGATACCGCCGGCATAGTAGTTCTTGAAGATCGGGTACGGATCATTCCCGAGGCCGGCGCCGTAGTTGACTTCGCCATTCAGCGCCAGCGTGATCGAGTTCGTGATCGGCCAGAAGTACTGATCCTGGTAGGTCGCGCGGTAGTAACGCGCGCTGCCGGCCGGCGAAATTTCGAAATTCGCACGGCGGTAACGGCCCTTGGTCGGGATCAGTGCGCTGTCGCGGTTGTCGCGCTGCCAGGCAGCCGTCAGCGGCACCGCCACCGTGGTGGCCGTGCCGATGCCGGCGGTCGAATCGGTGAAATCGCAGTTGCGCTCTTCGTCCGACAACGGATCGCCATTGGTGCGCGCAACGAACAGACGGTAGCGGCACGGGCTGTTGGTGTAGGTTTCCACCCGCGTACGCTCGATGCCTCCGCCGACGAAAATCCGGTCGAATTCCGACACCGGCACGCCGAAGTTCACGCTGCCGCCGGTGGTCTGCACACGGTAGTCCACATTGCTCAGGTAGATCGGCGGCCGCGAGGTACGCAGGTACAGGTCGATCGTGCGGCTGACGCCGTCTTCGGTGAAGTACGGGTTCGTGTGGCTCAGGGCGATCGTGCGGTACACGCGGCTGGTGTTGATGTTGATGCCGACGTTGTTGCCGCTGCCGAAAGCATTGGCCTGGTTGATCGAGCCGGTCAGCATCAGTTTTTCAGCGCTGGAGAAACCGGCGCCGATCATGATCGCGCCGGTCGGCTTCTCGGCCACCCGCACATCAAGGTCCACCTGGTCGGGTACGCCCGGCAGTTCGACGGTGTCGATGTTGGTATCGGTGAAGAAGCCAAGGCGGCCGAGGCGATCGCGCGACAGGCGGATCTTGTCACCGTCGTACCACGAGCTTTCCATCTGGCGGAATTCGCGGCGGATCACTTCGTCGCGCGTGCGGTCGTTGCCGCCGATGTTGATCTGACGGACGTACACGCGCTTGCCCGGATCGACGAAGATCGTGAACGCGACTTCGCCGCGCTCACGCTTGATGTCCGGCACCGCATTGACGTTGGCGAACGCATAGCCGAACACGCCCATGCGCTCGGCGATCTTGCGCGTGCTGTCGTTCATCTTTTCGCCGGAATAGGCATCGCCCTTCTTCAGCGTGACGAGATCGTTCAGTTCCTTCTCGCGGCCGAGCATCTCGCCTTCCAGCTTGATGCCGGTAATCGTGTACTTCTTGCCTTCGTTGATGTTGACCGTAATGTAGATATTTTTCTTGTCCGGCGAGATCGACACCTGGGTCGACTCCACCGTCATCTCGAGGTAGCCGCGGTTCAGGTAGAACGAGCGCAGCGTCTCGATGTCGCCTGCCAGCTTCTGTTTCGAATACTGGTCGGCCTTGGTATACCAGCTGAACCAGCCGGGCGTGCTGAGCTTGAGCTGGTCGCGCAGCTCATCGCCGCTGAAGGCCTTGTTGCCGATGATGGTGATGTGCTTGATGCGCGCGACTTCACCCTCGTCCACCACGAAGCTGACGTTGACACGGTTGCGCTCGAGCGGCGTGACGGTGGTGGTGATCTGCACGCCGTACAGGCCGCGCGACAGGTACTGGCGCTTGAGCTCCTGCTCGGCGCGATCCACCAGCGACTTGTCCAGGATGCGCGATTCGCCCAGGCCCAGTTCCTTGAGCGACTTGCGCAGCTGCTCCTTGTCAAATTCCTTCACGCCGGTGAAATCGACGCTGGCGATCGCCGGACGCTCTTCGACCGCGATCACCAGCACGTCGCCTTCCACCTCGATACGCACGTCTTTGAAGAAACCGGTCGCATACAGCGCCTTGATGGCGGCGGCCGCCTTTTCTTCATTGAAGGTCTCGCCAACGCGCACCGGCAGGTAACTGAACACCGTGCCGGCCTCGGTACGCTGGATACCCTCGACGCGAATGTCCTTGACGGTGAACGGATCGAGCGCCAGCGCCTGCGAGGCGAAGGCGGAGAAGACAGCGGCGGCAATCAGGCGTGGAAAAAACGGCAGCGCTTTACGCTTGAGGTCAGATTTCATCAAGAATTATTCTGGTTGGTCGGGCCCCGCGCCGGCTAGCCAATCAGGCGCGCGATGTCATTGAACATCGCCACCGCCATCAGGACAAGCAGCACCCCCAGCCCGGCGCGCTGCAAGATCGCGCCGATGCGTTCAGGCACTGGCCGCCCGGAAAAAAGTTCCAGCGCATAATACAACAAATGCCCCCCGTCCAGAACGGGAATCGGCAGCAGGTTCATCACACCGAGGCTGATGCTGATGAACGCCATGAACGACAAAAAACTGATCCAGCCGACGCGCGCAGTCTGACCTGCGTAGTCGGCGATCGTGATGGGCCCGGTGATGTTTTTCAGCGAGGCTTGTCCGGTCACCAGCTTGCCCAGCATCTTGATTGTCATCACGCTGGTGTCCCAGGTGCGACGGGTTGCGCGGCTGAGCGCTTCTGCCGGCCCCGACGAGATCATCACCGTCGCGCTCGACAGGTCGACCTGCGCGCGTATGCGTCCGACGATCTTTTCACCGACCCGCTCTTCGCGCGGCGTCACTTCGACGGAAAACGGCTGCCCTGCACGCACCCCTTCAAGCACCACGCTGCGCCCCGGCGACGCCTGCATGCGCTCGACGAAACTGCCCGCATCCGGCGTTGCGCTGCCGTCCGCCTTCAGGATCAGGTCGCCGGCGCGCAGACCGGCCTGCGCGGCCGGACCGCCGGGCATGATCTCGCCGAGCAGCGCCGGCGGCTTCGCCAGGTCGAGGCCGAGCCGGTCAAACAACTGGTTGTCCAGGTCTTCGGCGGCGATCGTGTCGGTGGCCAGCGTGGCCTCGACCAGTTCTTTCGAACCGGAGGTCTGCGGCCGCTCCAGCATCAGCCGCGCCGGCTGTTGTTGCAGCGCGGCCTGCAGCAGCGACCAGCGCATCTCGCCCCAGGACTCGACCGGCTCGCCATTGATGGCAGTGACCAGGTCGCCATTCCTCAGGCCGGCCGATGCGGCAAGACTGCCCTGCTCCACCGCGATCCGCGCGACCGGTTCCGGCAATCCGTGCATGTAGAGGCCGGCCAGGATGGCGATCGCGAGCAGGAAGTTCGCGATCGGCCCGGCGGCGACGATTGCCATGCGCTTGCCCACAGGCTGCGCGGTGAATTCACGCGCCGCGTCCTGCGGCGCGATCGGGCCGGCGTCCTCGTCACGCTTGTCGAGCATCTTCACATAGCCGCCGAGCGGCAGCGCCGACAGCGCCCACTCGGTCTGGTCCGGGCCGAAGCGACGCGACCAGACCACCTTGCCCATGCCGACCGAGAAGCGCAGCACCTTCACGCCGCACCAGCGCGCGACCAGATAATGGCCAAATTCGTGAATCGTCACCAGTACGCCGATTACGACGCCGAAGGCCAATATCGTTTGCAGCAAGCCCATGGTGTGCTCCTAAGGTCAGGCGCGGACCAGCTGCCAGGCGAGGTCGCGCGCAATACGGTCCTGCTCCAGCAGGCTGTCCAGTCCGTCGACCGGCTGTGCCGGCAACCGATCCAGCACCTGCGCGATCAGTTCGGGGATGCGGCGGAAGCCGATCGTGCGGCCGAGAAAGGCTTCGACCGCCACTTCATTGGCCGCGTTCAGCACCGTCGCTGCGCTGCCGCCGGCGCGCAGCGCGTCGAACGCCAGCTTCAGGCAGGGAAAACGCGCGTAGTCCGGCTCGCGGAAGTTCAGCTGCGCGATGCGCGTGAAATCGAGCGGGTCAACGCCGGACTCGATCCGCTCGGGGAAAGCCAGCGCGTGCGCGATCGGCGTGCGCATGTCCGGATTGCCCAGCTGCGCCAGCACCGATCCGTCGGCGTAAGAGACCATTGAATGGATCACGCTCTGCGGATGGATCACGACCTCGATCTGGTCGGGCGCCGCGCCGAACAGCCAGTGCGCCTCGATCACCTCGAGGCCCTTGTTCATCATGGTGGCCGAGTCGACCGAGATTTTGCGGCCCATGCTCCAGTTCGGGTGCGCGACCGCCTGCTCCGGGGTCACGTCGGCCAGCGTCGACAGTTCACGGTCGAGGAAAGGACCGCCGGACGCAGTCAGCAGGATCTTGCGGATGCCATGCTGCTGCGGCTGCCGCTGGTAAGCCAGCGGCAGGCACTGGAAGATCGCGTTGTGCTCGCTGTCGATCGGCAGCAGCGTCGCGCCGCTGGCGGCAATCGCGTCCATGAACAGCTGGCCGGAAATGACCAGCGCTTCCTTGTTCGCCAGAAGCACCTTCTTGCCGGCCCGCGCGGCAGCCAGCGTGGGCTTGAGTCCGGCGGCGCCGACGATCGCCGCCATCACCGTCGTGCATTCGGGGGCGGTGGCGGCCGCGCACAGCGCGTCCTCGCCGAAACCGACCTCGGTGGCCAGCCCCTGCGCGCGCAGCAGCGCCGACAGGCGCGACGCAGACGACGCATCGCCGACCACCGCCACGCGCGGCCGAAAGCGCACGCACAGCGCCGCCAGTTCCTCGACGCGCGTATGACCGGTGAGCGCGTGGATGCGGTACAGCTCGGGATGGCGCGCGACGACGTCGAGCGTGGAGGCGCCGATCGAACCGGTGGCGCCGAGAAGCGTAATGACTTGCATGCGGGGGAGTTTAACGGAATGCCGGCGCCATCTGCGACGACAGCAGGAAGGCCAGCGGCATCGTGGGAATCAGCGCGTCGATGCGGTCGAGTACGCCGCCGTGCCCGGGCAGCAGGTTGCTGCTGTCCTTGATGCCGGCGCGCCGCTTCATCATCGACTCGAACAGGTCGCCGGCCACGCTGGCGCCGACCATCACGCAGATCATCGCGATCCACAGCGGCCAGCCGTAACGGGCCAGCAGCTTCGCCGGGAAGCTGTCGGCCAGCGACGGCGACAGCGCGGCGGCCGCGCCAATCGCCAGCACCGCCAGCATGCCGCCGGCCACGCCCTCCCACGACTTGCCGGGGGAGATGGACGGCGCGAGCTTGTGGCGGCCGAACGCGCGGCCGGCGAAGTAGGCGCCGATGTCGGCCACCCAGACGATCGCCATCGCCGACACCATGAACATCACCGAGCGTTGCCACAGCGCGGCAATCGAGATGAAGCAGCCAAACAGCGCAAGCAGGTAGATCGCGGTAAACAGTGCGCCGCGCGAGCCGGTCACGGGCGGCAGGCCGAACTTCAGCGCCGGCGCGAAACGCAGCGCCCACAGCAGCACGCACAATGCGGCCAGCGGCACCCACTCGGAAGGCGCGCGGTCGGCCAGCCACGGCAACAGCACGGCGGCCACGATCGCGAGCGGCACCGCACGGCGCACGCCGAACAGGCGCAGCGCCTCCCAGCAGGCGGCGCCGAAGAAAACCGCCAGCGTCAGGTGGAACGCCAGCAGGGAGCCGGAGCCGAGCACCACGGCCATCAGCGCCAGCAAGGCGACGGCCGTGATCACGCGCTGTTTCAGCATCAGGAAGCCTTTCTCACTTCGACCAGCTGCGCGCTGGTGCGGCCGAACCGGCGCTCGCGCCGCTGGTACGACGCGATCGCATCGTCAAGCGCGGCGGCATTGAAGTCCGGCCAGTAGGTATCGGTGAAGTACAGCTCGGTGTACGCGAGCTGCCACAACAGGAAATTGGAAATGCGCTGCTCGCCGCCGGTGCGTATGAACAGGTCCGGTTCCGGCGCGTGCGCCATCGACAGGTAAGGCGCGAGGTCATCCTCGGTATAGCTGTCAACGCCGGGGCGTTCGGCGATCATGCGGTTGGTCGCCTGCAGCAGGTCCCAGCGGCCGCCGTAGTTCGCGCAGATGGTCAGCGTCAGCCGTCGGTTGCCGGCGGTCTTTTCTTCCGCTTCGCGGATCTGCTCGCGCAGGCGAGCATCAAAGCGCGACAGGTCGCCGACGATCTTCACGCGGATGCCGTTCGCATGCATTTTCCCGACCTCGCGGTCGAGCGCGTTCGAGAACAGCCGCATCAGCACCGACACCTCGTCCGCCGGGCGGCGCCAGTTTTCGGAGCTGAACGCGAACAGCGTCAGGTAGCCTATGCCGCGTTCGGCGCAGGCGCGCACCACCCGCCGCACCGCATCGAGGCCCTTGGCATGGCCGGCGACGCGTGGCAGGTAGCGTGACGTCGCCCAGCGGCCATTGCCGTCCATGATGATCGCCACATGGGCAGGCACCAGCGAAGTGTCGGGAATCTGTTGGGTGGAACTCGGTTGGCTCATCGTGGACGCCCGCAGGAAGGAAGGACAAACAGGCGGGCCCGCAGGCCCGCCGGACCGCTTACACGGTCATCACTTCCTTCTCCTTGTCGACGACCAGCTTGTCGATCTCGGCGACGAACTTGTCGGTCAGCTTCTGCACGTCGTCCTGTGCGCGGCGCTCGTCGTCTTCCGAGATGGCCTTGTCCTTCAGCAGCTTCTTCAGGCCTTCGTTCGCGTCGCGGCGGATGTTGCGCACCGCGATCTTCGCATCTTCGCCTTCGGTCTTGACGAGCTTGACCATCTCCTTGCGGCGTTCTTCGGTCAGTGCCGGGGTCGGCACGCGGATCACGTCGCCCACGCTCGACGGGTTCAGGCCGAGGTCGGATTCGCGGATGGCCTTCTCGATCGCTCCCAGCATCTTCTTTTCCCACGGCTGCACGCCGATCGTGCGGGCGTCCAGCAGCGTGACGTTCGCGACCTGCGCGATCTGCGTCGGCGTGCCGTAGTAGTCGACCATCACATGGTCGAGGATGCCGGTGTGCGCGCGGCCGGTGCGAACCTTCGACAGGTCGCCCTTCAGCGTTTCAATCGACTTCTGCATCTTCTGCTCGGTGGTTTTCTTGACGTCAGCGACGGTCATGAAGCTCTCCTGTGATTCCTGGATGTGTTGTTCTTAAACGTGGACCAGCGTGCCTTCGTCCTGGCCGAGCACGACATTCTTCAGCGCCCCCGGCTTGACGATCGAGAATACGCGGATCGGCAGCTTCTGGTCGCGGCACAGCGCAAACGCCGTCGCGTCCATCACCTGCAGGCGCTTCGAGATCGCCTCGTCGAAGCTGATCGTCGAATAGCGCGTCGCCGACGGGTCCTTCTTCGGGTCGGAGCTGTAGACGCCGTCGACCTTGGTCGCCTTCAGCACGACTTCCGCGCCGATCTCGGCGCCGCGCAGCGCCGCCGCGGTATCGGTGGTGAAGAACGGATTGCCGGTGCCGGCGGCGAAGATGACGATCTTGCCCTCTTCGAGGTACTGCAGCGCCTTCGGGCGGACATACGGTTCGACGACCTGTTCGATCGCGATCGCCGACATCACGCGGGCGGTCAAGCCGGACTGGCGCATGGCGTCGGCCAGTGCGAGCGAGTTCATCACCGTGGCCAGCATGCCCATGTAGTCGGCGGTCGCACGGTCCATGCCCTGCGCGCCGGGCGCGACGCCGCGGAAGATGTTGCCGCCGCCGATGACGATGGCCACCTCGACGCCCAGGCTGGCAATTTCCGACACATCCGCCACCATGCGCTCGATCGTGGCGCGGTTGATCCCGTAGGCATCGTCGCCCATCAGGGCCTCGCCGGAAAGTTTCAGAAGGACGCGCTTGTATGCGGGTGTCGTCATGCGTTGTGCTCCCTGATGTGCCTTGCCGGCCGTTTTGCTGTTGATTCTGGTACTTGCGAGTGGTCGTTATTGTAACGGCCAGCCGCATCCGAGTCTTTACCGGCTACACCTGTTTACAGGTGGCCGGCAGTCGGCAGCGCCACTGTGCGTGCGCTTGCCGCCGACTCAAAAAAACGGGCCTTGCGGCCCGTTTCTTTAAAGAAAGCTTGTTTACGCTTTCTTTGCAGCGGCCACCTGCGCCGCCACTTCCGCAGCAAAGTCGTCCTGCTTCTTCTCGATGCCTTCGCCGACGACGAACATCGTGAAGGACTTCACGACGGTGTTGGCTGCCTTCAGCATCTGCTCGACAGTCTGCTTGTCGTTCTTCACAAAAGCCTGGTTGAACAGCGAGACTTCCTTCAGGTACTTCTGCACCGAACCTTCGACCATCTTCGCAGCGATGTCAGCCGGCTTGCCGGATTCCTGCGCCTTCAGCGTCGCGACCGAGCGCTCTTTCTCGATCAGGTCGGCCGGCACCTGCTCCGACGACAGCGCGACCGGCTTCATTGCAGCGATGTGCATTGCGACGTCCTTGCCGACCTGCTCGTCAGCGCCTTCATACTCGACCATCACGCCGATGCGGGTGCCGTGCAGGTAGGAGACCAGCTTGCCAGCGGTGTCGAAACGCTGGAAGCGGCGGATCGACAGGTTCTCGCCGATCTTGCCGACCAGCGCCGAACGGATTTCCTCGACGGTCTTGCCGTCCAGCGGCAGCGCCGACAGCGCAGCCACGTCAGCCGGGTTCTTGTCGGCGACCAGCTGGGCGATGTCCTTCGAGAACTTCAGGAAGTCGTCGTTCTTCGACACGAAATCGGTTTCGCAGTTGATTTCGACCAGCGCGCCGATGCCGCCGGCGATGTGCGCCGCGACCACGCCTTCAGCGGTGATGCGCGAAGCGGCCTTCGAGGCCTTGCTGCCCAGCTTGACGCGCAGGATTTCTTCGGCCTTGACCATGTCGCCGTCGGCTTCGGTCAGCGCCTTCTTGCATTCCATCATCGGCGCGTCAGTCTTCGCGCGCAGTTCACCCACCATTGCTGCAGTAATTGCCGCCATCGTAATCTCCTAATCGTTGCCGCCCGCAGGCGGCCAGAATCAAAATCCTTGCATGCTTTTCATGTGCCGCCGGCCGCATGCCTGCGCGCCGAAGGCTCGAAAAAAAGGGGCGAACGCAAGTTGCCCCTGATTTTCCGTCCCGTTACGGGACAGCCGGCTCAGGCAAATCAGGCCTGGTCGCTGACCTCGACGAATTCGTCCGCGCCGCCCTTGACCGCTTCGACGATGTCGGCGACCGAGTTCGCACGGCCTTCGAGGATCGCGTCGGCAACGCCGCGAGCGTACAGAGCGATCGCTTTCGACGAGTCGTCGTTACCCGGGATCACGTAGGTCACGCCGTTCGGCGAGTGGTTGGTATCGACCACGCCGACGACCGGAATGCCCAGCTTCGCAGCTTCGGTGATCGCGCCCTTGTGGTAGCCGACGTCGATCACGAAAATCGCGTCCGGCACGCCGTTCATGTCCTTGATGCCGCCGATCGACTTCTGCAGCTTGTCCAGTTCGCGGCTGAACATCAGTGCTTCTTTCTTCGACATCTTTTCGACCGAACCGTCAGCGATGGCTGCTTCCATGTCCTTCAGGCGCTTGATCGAGGTCTTGATAGTCTTGAAGTTGGTCAGCATGCCGCCCAGCCAGCGCTGGTCGACGTACGGAACGCCGGCGCGCTGCGCTTCAGCGGCGACGATGTCGCGCGCCTGGCGCTTGGTGCCGACCAGCAGGATCGTGCCGCGATTGGCCGACAGCTGGCGGATGTACTTCATCGCGTCCTGGAACATGACCATGGTCTTTTCCAGGTTGACGATATGAATCTTGTTGCGGTGACCGAAAATGTACTGCGACATCTTCGGGTTCCAGAAACGGGTCTGGTGACCAAAATGGACACCGGCTTCCAGCATTTCGCGCATGGTAACGGACATGATTTCTCCAGGGTTGTGTCTTGAGACCGGCCAGTAACCCGACCGGACCATCCGGCGGGCACCCTTTGAAGGCGCGGACTCGCGATTTACAAAATGAGCCCGAATCTTGCGAATTTCGCATTTTGGGCAGTTTTTCAGCCTGCAGGCGCACCGTGACGGCATGCCATTCAAGCTAACCCGCGATTCTACCCGAAGATCGCATCCCTAGGCAATGAGGAAACGCTTACCGGCAGCCGCAGCGCCGATCAGGGCGACCAGCGCGCGCCTCGACTATAATTTTGCATTTCCTCATACACCAGCGTCACCGCACTCTGCCGGCGGCGCGCGACCAATTTTCCATCATGGGCAACATCACCATCAAGAACGCGGACGACATCGCGGGCATGCGGATCGCCGGCCGCCTGGCCTCGGAGGTGCTCGATTTCATCACGCCGCACGTGAAGGCCGGCATCTCCACCGGCGAGATCGACCGCCTGTGCCACGAATACATGGTGAATGTGCAGGGCACGATTCCCGCGCCGCTGAATTACTGCCCGCCCGGCTACATTCCTTACCCGAAGGCGATCTGCACGTCGGTCAATGACGTCGTCTGCCACGGCATCCCGGGCGACAAAGTGCTGAAGAACGGCGACGTGCTGAACATCGACATCACCGTGATCAAGGACGGCTACCACGGCGACACCAGCCGGATGTTCTACGTCGGCGAACCGTCGATCATGGCCAAACGACTCGGCGACATCACCTACGAATGCATGTGGCTGGGCATCGCCAAGATCCGCCCGGGCGCACACCTCGGCGACATCGGCTACGTGATCCAGCAGCACGCCGAAAAGGCGGGCTTCTCGGTGGTGCGCGAGTTTTGCGGCCACGGCATCGGCAAGGTCTTCCACGAAGAGCCGCAGGTGCTGCACTATGGCCGCCCCGGCACGCTGGAGCAGCTGGTGCCCGGCATGATCTTCACGGTCGAGCCGATGATCAATGCCGGCCGCCGCGAAATCCGCGAAATGGGCGACGGCTGGACCATCAAGACGCGCGACCGCAGCCTGTCGGCGCAGTGGGAACATACCGTGCTGGTCACCGAGACCGGCTATGAAGTGCTGACGGTGTCGGCCGGCTCGCCGCCGCCGCCGGCCATCATCGGCGCACCAGCAGCAGGCAGCGCAGTCAGCGCGGCGTGACATGGAATCGCTGGCTCCGTCCCTCAGGGAACAGCTGAAGGAAGGCCGGCGCGAGATCGTCGCCGATTACGAACGCGAGCGCCGCGCGGAGCGGCTGCTGCGGCGCATCTGCCAGAGCACTGATCAGGTGCTGGAACAGGCGTGGCGCAGTTTCGGGATGCCCGCCGATACCGCGCTGGTCGCCGTCGGCGGCTATGGCCGCGGCGAACTGTTCCCCTGCTCCGACGTCGACCTGCTGATCCTGCTGCCGCAGGCGCCCGACGCCGCGCTCGGCGGCAAGCTCGAGCAACTGGTGCAAATGCTGTGGGACCTCGGCCTCGAGATCGGCCACAGCATACGCACGGTCGATGAATGCCTGAGCGAATCTGCCAACGACATCACCGTACAGACCAGCCTGCTCGAGGCGCGGCTGATTGCCGGCAATCGCCGTCTGTTCGACGTGCTGCGGCAACGCTTCGCGCAGGCGATGGACCCACGCGCATTTTTCCAGGACAAGGTGCTCGAACTGCGCCAGCGGCACGTGAAGTACGAGAACACGCCGTACAGCCTCGAGCCCAACTGCAAGGAGAGCCCGGGCGGGCTGCGCGACCTGCAGGTGATCCTGTGGGTCGCCCGCGCCGCCGGCCTCGGCAATTCGTGGCGCGAGCTGGCGGCCAGCAACATGATCACCGCCACCGAAGCGCGCCAGATCGCGCAGAAAGAGCGCGCGTTCAAGGAAATCCGCATCCGCCTGCACCTGCTCGCACGCCGACGCGAAGACCGGCTGGTGTTTGACCTGCAGGGACAGATCGCCGAGTCTTTCGGCTTCGAGACCACGCCCGAACGGCGCGCCAGCGAAGTGCTGATGCAGCGCTACTACTGGGCGGCCAAGGCCGTCACCCAGCTCAATTCCATCCTGCTGCAGAACATCGAGGCGCACCTGTTCCCGCAGGCGGGCGTGTCGCGTCCGCTGAACGAGCGTTTCAATGAAATCAACGGCCTGATCGACATCGCGCACGACGACCTGTTCGAGCAGGCGCCGTCGGCGATGCTGGAGATTTTCCTGCTGCTGCAGCGCCACCGCGACCTCAAGGGCATGACTGCGCGCGCGCAGCGCGCGCTCTGGCATGCGCGCTTCGGCATCGATGCGGCGTTCCGCAGCGATCCGGAGAACCGTGCGCTGTTCCTGCAGATCCTGCAGGCGCCGAATGGCGTCACGCGCGCGCTGCGCTCGATGAACCAGCTGTCCATCCTCGGCCGCTACCTGCCGAATTTCCGCCGCATCATCGGGCAGATGCAGCATGACCTGTTCCATGTGTACACGGTCGATCAGCACATCCTGATGGTGGTGCGCAACGTGCGCCGCTTCGCGATTCCCGAGCACTCGCACGAATACCCGTTCTGCAGCCAGCTGATCGCCAACTTCCACAAGCCGTGGCTGATCTACATTGCCGCGCTGTTCCACGACATCGCCAAGGGGCGCGGCGGTGACCATTCGGTGCTCGGCAAGGCCGACGCGCGCCGTTTCTGTCGCGACCACGGACTGTCGAAGGACGACACGGACTTCATTGTCTTCCTGGTCGAGCAGCACCTGCTGATGTCGCAGGTCGCGCAGAAGCAGGACCTGTCCGACCCGGACGTCGTGCGCGCCTTCGTCGATACGGTGAAGGACGAGCGCCGCCTGACCGCGCTTTACCTGCTGACCGTTGCCGACATCCGCGGCACCAGCCCGAAGGTGTGGAATGCGTGGAAGGGCAAGCTGCTCGAGGACCTGTACCGGATGAGCCTGCGCGTACTGGGCGGCGAAGCGCCGTCGGCTGACCGCGAGCTGAAGAACCGGCAGCAGGAGGCAATGGCCACGCTGCGCCTGTTCGGCCTGCCGGCCAACGTGCACGAACCGCTGTGGAAAAATCTCGACGTCGGCTACTTCCTGCGCCATGACGCGTCCGAGATCGCGTGGCAGACGCGCGTGCTGGCCGAGCATGTCGACAGCCCGCGCGCGGTGGTGCGCTGCCGCCTCGGCCCGATCGGTGAAGGCATGCAGGTGGCTGTCTACCTGCGCGACCGCCCTGACCTGTTCGCGCGCATCTGCAGCTATTTCGACCGCAAGAATTTCAGCATCCTTGACGCCAAGGTGCAGACCACCCGGCACGGCTATGCGCTCGATACCTTCCTGGTCAGCGAGCCGACGTTCGCCGACAACTACCGCGAGCTGATCACACTGATCGAGCACGATCTCGCGCGCTGGCTGGAAACCGACGACGACCTGCCGGTGCCGGTCAAGCCGCGGCTGTCGCGGATGTCACGCAGCTTCCCGATGACGCCGACGGTGCACCTGCAGCCCGACGAGCGCGGCCAGTATCACCTGCTGCAGATCTCCGCCAGCGATCGCACCGGCCTGCTCTACTCGATTGCCAGCGTTCTGGCGCGCTACAAGGTCAACCTGCACACGGCGAAGATCACGACGCTCGGCGAGCGGGTCGAGGACGTGTTCCTCGTCGACGGCCCGACGCTGGCCAACGCGCGCACGCAAATTGCGCTCGAGTCCGAACTGCTTGACGCGCTGCGCATTTGAACGATTTGGCAGCCTGAGCGCTGCCGCCCATTTTCCGGAACAACACGCCATGACCGAACCCCTACGCCTGTCCAAACGCATGTCCGAACTCGGCCTGTGCTCGCGCCGCGAGGCGGACGAATGGATCGCCAAGGGCTGGGTCAAAGTCGACGGCAAGGTCATCTCCGAGCTCGGCAGCAAGGTGCTGCCGCACCAGAAGATCACCATCGAACGTCAGGCACAGGCCGAACAGGCACGCCGCGTGACAGTGCTGCTGAACAAGCCGATGGGCTTCGTCAGCGGGCAGGCTGAAGACGGCTACAAGCCGGCATCCACCCTCGTCCGTCCCGAGAATCGCTGGCCTGAAGACGACTCGCCTGTGCAGTTCTCTGCCGCCCAGCTGAGAAGCCTCGTGCCGGCCGGCCGCCTCGACATCGACTCGGTCGGCCTGCTGGTGCTGACGCAGGACGGTCGGGTTGCGAAGCAGCTGATCGGCGAGGACAGCAACATCGAGAAGGAATACCTGGTGCGGGTGAAGTACCAGAAACCCGGCCGTCTGCCGGACGCCGACCTGAAGCGGCTGAACCACGGCCTGTCGCTCGACGGCCAGCCGTTGCGTCCGGCGAAGGTCAGCTGGCAGAACGACGACCAGTTGCGCTTTATCCTGCGCGAAGGCAAGAAGCGCCAGATTCGCCGCATGTGCGAACTGGTCGGACTGAAGGTGATCGGCCTCAAGCGGGTACGCATCGGCCAGGTCAAGCTCGGCCACCTGCCAGTCGGCCAGTGGCGCTACCTGCGCGACGACGAAGGCTTCTGATGGCAGCCGGCGCCACGGCGCCGGCTCAGGCTGCTTCCCAGTGGGCGACCGAAAAGGTCATGGATTCCGCCTCGCGCCGCCAGGTCACCGCGCGGCGCGACACAGCCAGATACCAGGTCTGCATGCCTGCAAGTGGCCGGGCCTGCGCAAAGCCGCCGGGGTCGAGCAGCGCAATGCACCATCCCGGCTCCGGGTCTCGTACCGACTGGTAGACGATGCCGCCGACGCCGGCGTCGCGCGCTATCCGCGCAAACGCCTGCGTGGCCGCATAGTCGGAACGATGCCGCCAGATGGCACGGTCGCGGTCGAAAGGCGGCAGCCGCAGGTCGACCGCGACCGTGCCCATCTCCACGCTGAATGCGGTATGCGCGACCGGATCGATGCGCTCCAGCTCCGGCGCATCCAGCAGGAAGCGCCAGCGCCAGTAGCCGAGTTCGGCGCCGGCCGTCTGTATCGAACCGGCGCCATAGAAGACCCCGGGATCGGTGACGCCGCGAAAGCGCGAACCGCTGCGCAGCGGGTGATAGCGGAAAGGCGTCGCCAGCAGATAATCGAGCCCGGCAAGTCGTGCCGCCAGCCGTGGTTTGCTGGACTCGAGCAGGGATTCGAGCACGTCCTGCTCGTCGCGCGTGTCGACCAGCTTCATCGTCGCGGCTATGTGCTGCGACTCGACGATCCGCCAGGCGACCGCCCGCCAGGGGCGAGTCTCAGACGAGACCGCGGGAGGCGTCCAGGTAGTGAACGACACGGACCAGACCTTCTGCCTGCGGCAGCAAATCGAGGGGACGGGTGCCCAGCGCGTGGTTGTCGCTGCCCAGCCAGCGGCGCGCTGCCTGCTCGTCGCCGACGATCGAGTCGAGCGAGCGGAACGCCCGGACGAACAGCAAGGCCAGCTCCCATTCCTTGCGACGCTGGTCGAGGCGGTATTCGCCGTTGTACAGGCGGGTGATGGTCGGGGGGCTGACGCCGAGGATACGGGCCAGCAATGCATGCGAAATCGCCAGCCGGTCGGCCGCGCGTATGACGGCCTTGCCGAGTACGGCCGAGGCATCCGCATGGCCTGCACGATTTTGCTCGTATGCAATCATGCCACCCCCTTTCTCCAGAAAGGCTAGCACAGCATCCTTTCCCGGGAAAGCGGGTAATGCAAACGGTTGCAAATTTGCCTAACTGCCCTAATCGGCCTGTCGGGCTTAATCGTCCGCCAGATCGGCGGTACCGGGAAACAGCACGTCGGTAAAGCCGAAACGGCTGAAATCCCTGACACGCATCGGATACAGCACGCCAATCAGGTGATCACACTCATGCTGCACCACGCGTGCGTGGAAGCCGTCCACCTCGCGCACCAGCGGCTGGCCGAAAGCATCAACGCCGCTGTAGCGCAGGCGCGAATGCCGCGGCACCCAGCCGCGCAGTCCGGGAACGGACAGGCAACCTTCCCAGCCCTCTTCCATATCATCGGACAAAGGCTCGAGCACCGGATTGAGCAGAACGGTCTCCGGCACCGCAGGCGCATCAGGATAGCGGGCGTTGCGCCCGAATCCGAAGATCACCAACTGCAGGTTGACGCCGATCTGCGGCGCGGCCAGCCCGGCGCCATTGGCCGCGTGCATCGTGTCGAACAGGTCGGCAATGAGTGCGTGCAGTTCGGGCGTATCGAACTCGCGCACGGGCTCGGCCACGCGCAAGAGCCGCGGGTCGCCCATTCTCAGTATGTCGCGCACGGCCATGGCAGCCTCCGTTCAGCCGCGCTGCGCAAGCCAGGCGGCGAATGCCGCGCCGGTTTCCGCGTGCTGCAGGCCGATCTCCACCGACGCCTGCAGGTAGCCCAGCTTGGAGCCGCAGTCGAAGCGGCGGCCGTGGTAGCGATAGGCCAGCACGGTCTCGTACTGCATCAGCGCCTCGATGCCGTCGGTCAGCTGGATCTCGCCGCCGGCCCCCTTGCCGATCTTCTCGAGGCAGGAAAACACGCGGTTGGTCAGCACGTAGCGGCCGACCACGGCCAGCGTCGACGGCGCGACTTCCGGCGCCGGCTTCTCGACGATGCCCTTGACCTTCTCCAGCCGGTCGCCGAAGGGCTCGGTGCTGACGATGCCGTACTGCTTCGTGTGCTCGCGCGGCACGTCCTGCACGCCGAGCAGGCTGGACTGTTCGCGCGCGAACTGCTCGCACATCTGGCGCATCACGCCCGGGCCGCCCGGGTCGCCCTGCATGAAATCGTCGGCCAGCAGCACCGCGAACGGATCGTTGCCGACGATGGGACGAGCGCACAGCACCGCATGGCCCAGTCCCAGCGCCTGCGGCTGCCGGATGTACATGCAGTTCACGTTCTTCGGTATCACCTCGCGCACCATGTCCAGCAGCTTTTCCTTGCCGGCGGCCTCGAGCTCGGCCTCGAGCTCATAGGCTTTGTCGAAGTGGTCCTCGATTGCACGCTTGTTGCGACCGGTGATGAAGATCATCTCCGTGATGCCGGCCTCCACCGCTTCCTCGACCGCATACTGGATCAGCGGCTTGTCGACGATCGGCAGCATTTCCTTCGGCTGCGCCTTGGTCGCCGGCAGGAAGCGGCTGCCCAGTCCCGCGACCGGGAACACGGCTTTCTTGATCAGGTTGCTCATTCGGGAGTCTCCAGTAATTTCATCAATGCGGCCTCGTCGATCACCGCAACGCCCAGCGCTTCGGCCTTCGCCAGCTTGCTGCCGGCGTCGTCGCCGGCGACCACGTAATTCGTTTTCTTCGAGACCGAGCCGGCAACCTTGCCGCCGGCGGCCTCGATCATCGCTTGCGCTTCGTCGCGCTTGAGCGTGGGCAGCGTGCCGGTCAGCACGAACGTCTGGCCCGCAAGATGCAGCACGCGGCGCTCGACCGCGTGTTCGTCCCAATGGATGCCGGCTGCGCGCAATTGCTCGATCAGCTCGCGGTTCAGCGGGTCGGACAGGAAGTCGAGGATCGACTTCGCGACCACCGGCCCGATGTCATCCACTTCGAGCACCTGGGCCTCATTCGCCTGCAGCAGCGCGTCCAGCTGACCGAAATGCCGCGCCAGCGACTTCGCGGTCGACTCGCCGACATGGCGGATGCCGAGTGCATAAATGAAGCGCGCCAGCGTCGTCGATTTCGATTTGTCCAGCGCATCAAGCACGTTCTGCGCGGACTTCTGCGCCATCCGGTCGAGCTCGGCCAGCGCGGTCAGGCCGAGCCGGTAGAAATCAGCGGGGGTCGTGACGAGTCCGCGGTCGACCAGCTGTTCAACCAGCTGCTCGCCGAGGCCTTCAATGTCCATCGCGCGGCGCGACACGAAATGCAGCAGGCCACCCTTGCGCTGCGCGGCGCATTTGATCCAGCCGCCGGAGCAGCGCGCGACGGCCTCTTCTTCAGGCCGCACGATCGCCGAGCCGCAGACCGGGCATTCGGTCGGCATCACGAATTCGCGCGCGTCTGCCGGCCGGCGCTCGGGCACGTTGGCAACCACCTCGGGAATCACGTCGCCAGCGCGGCGCACGATCACGCTGTCGCCGATACGGATGTCCTTGCGCCTTACCTCGTCCTCGTTGTGCAGCGTCGCATTCGTGACGGTCACGCCGCCGACCGAGACCGGCGCCAGTCGTGCGACCGGTGTCAGCGCACCGGTGCGACCCACCTGCACATCGATGCCAAGCACGGTCGTGGTGGCCTCTTCGGCGGGAAACTTGTGCGCCAGCGCGAAACGCGGCGCGCGCGACACGAAGCCGAGCGTGCGCTGCTGCGCGACGCTGTTGAGCTTGTACACCACGCCGTCGATTTCGTACGGCAGCGCGGGACGCCGCGAGCCGATGTCGGCAAAGAAGCCGAGCAGGCCGTCGGCGCCGCGCACGACAGCGCGTTCCGTGCAAACCGGAATGCCGAGCGTGTGGTACCAGTCGAGCAGGTCGGAATGCGTGTCCGGCAACGGCGCGCCCTCAAGGTGGCCGACGCCGTAGGCAAAGAACCGCAGGCTGCGCTGAGCAGTCACGCGCGGATCGAGCTGCCGCAGGCTGCCTGCCGCCGCATTGCGCGGGTTCGCAAATTCTTTCTGGCCGGCGTCACGCTGCCGCTGGTTCAGCCGGGCGAAATCCGCCTTGAACATCAGCACCTCGCCACGCACATCGATCACGGCGGGCGGCCGGTCGGTGTGCAGGCGCAGCGGGATCGAGCGTACGGTACGGATGTTGGCGGTGACGTCTTCGCCGGTGCTGCCGTCGCCGCGCGTGGCCGCCTGCACCAGCAGGCCGTCCACATAACGCAGGTTGATCGCCAGTCCGTCGAACTTCAGCTCGCACGCATAATCGACGTCATGCAGCGAGGCGAGGCCTTCGCGGACGCGGCGATCGAATGCGCGGATGTCTTCTTCGGAGAAGCCGTTATTAATCGACAGCATGGGTACGTCATGCCGCACCTGCGCGAATTCGGGCAACGGCGCGCCGCCGACGCGCTGCGTCGGCGAGTCCGGCGTCACCAGCTGCGGATGCGCGGCTTCGAGCTGCTGCAGCTCGCTGAACAGCTGGTCGTATTCGGCGTCCGGGATGCTCGGATTGTCGAGCACATAGTAAGCATGCGCGTGCCGGTTCAGCTCGCCGCGCAGCCATGTGCTGCGCGCGCGCCAGTCCTGCCGGTCGGGTTCGGCGCCGGGTGCGCCGAACAGGTCTTGCTGCGCCATCAGGCGAACAGGCGATGCGCGAGCGACGATCCGGCAGGAATGCCGGCCTTGTCCATCTCCCGATAGAACTCGTCGACTTCCTGCCCGATGGCCGTCAGCGTCGCTTCCGGCAACGGCTGACCTTCGTCATCGACCACCGTGCCGGACAGGCGGGTGGCGATCGTCTTGGCGAACGCCGTCATCGCGCGGAAACCTTCGCGTTCGGGCGCAACCAGCGCGACCGGCAACAGCAACGTGATTTGCCGCGTCGTCTCCTCCGACGGGTCGGAAGTCAAGCTGACGGAGAACAGCAGCCCGCCGTCGCCGTCAGGCATGACGAGGCGACCATCCGGCCGCAGCTCCATGCCCTGTCGCTGCAGCGCCGGCTTCAGCGTCGCCACCATCCACGGCGACGAATTGGCGCGCACGTTGATCGACAGGCGCGCATCGAAGTCATGCACGCGCTGGTGCAGCGCACGCGCGGCAGCGATCGCCGCGCCCATCTCCGGCAATCCCGGGCTGGCGGCGAGATCGTCCGACAGCTGATCGAGGCGCGACGCCAGTTCGGAAAATTCCAGTTCGGTCAGCGCGCCGCTGCGGGTAGCCATTTGCACGCCGACCTGCAGCGAACGATAAACCCCCCCCACCGACACCGGCTCCCAGTCGCCGGCAGGCGTTTCGCCCACCAGCCGGACCGGCTTGTTGCCGACGATATGCAGCGGCTGGAATGCCTGCACGACCTTGTCGCCGCGCAGCGGCATGTCGAGCGCGAGCGGGACGATCAGGTCGATCCCCGGGTCCAGCGGCGACGGCTTGCGCGGCACCTCCGCCGGCGCCTGCGGCGGTGCCGGTTCCGGCGCGATGACGGCCTCGTCGGTCATGCGGTCCGGCGCCGTCCCCAGCGGTATGTGGGGAGACTCGTGGCCGAGGTCTTCCGCATGCACGATGTCCGGGCCTTCGAAAGGCGTCAGCACCGGCTCTTGCCGCGGCATCGGCTGGCCGTCGCGCATCAGCACGTCGTCCTCCATCGGCGAAAACGCCTGGTCGACCGACTTCTTCGCGCGCCACTCCTGCCATTTGTTGTAGGAAATGACACCCACCACGACCACGGCACCGATCGCTACCAGGCTGGCATGGAACTCAGTCATTCAATGCTCTTTCTGACGAGAAATGTTCAATAAGGAAAGATTTTAACGAAGCTCAGCAAAGATTTCGCTGCTTTTCACTCTGAAGGAAGCGGACCGCACCAGGCAAGCGAGTTCGCCGTTGCCTTGCTTTAAAGTTGACGATCATCAATCTTCGCGAAATCTTTGTCATTACGATAATAAAAAATTCGATGCAGGAGCGAGGAGAAAACCATGTCGAACCCATCCGAAATCAAGCTGTCCGCGCTGACCATGCTGTCCGTACGTCCCGTGCTGCGCCTGCTGCGGCACTGGTGGTATCGCCGCGCAGAAGAACATTACATGATCTGCGCGGCTGTCGAGCATGCCCGCGCGCGCGAGGCCGAAGACAACGAGGCCTACTACCAGAAGCGCGCCGCGATGGCCCGTACCGCGTTGCGCTACGACTAGCGCGGTAGCGGGCCCTGATCCGGACAGGCGGCTCAGGCCGCCTGCTGCTGGGTCGCCAGGTTGGCCGCCGACTCCATGTCCACCGCGACGATGCGCGACACCCCCTGCTCCTGCATTGTCACGCCGATCAGCTGCTGCGCCATTTCCATCGCAATCTTGTTGTGCGAGATGAAAAGGAACTGCGTGTAGGCGGACATCTTCTTCACCATGTTGCAGAAGCGCTCGGTATTGGCGTCGTCGAGCGGCGCGTCGACCTCGTCGAGCAGGCAGAACGGCGCCGGATTCAGCTGGAAGATCGAAAACACCAGCGCGGTCGCGGTCAGCGCCTTTTCGCCTCCGGACAGCAGGTGGATCGTCGCGTTCTTCTTGCCGGGCGGCTGCGCCATCACCTGCACGCCGGAATCGAGGATCTCTTCGCCCGTCATCACCAGCTTCGCGTTGCCGCCGCCGAACAGGATCGGGAACAGCTCGCCGAAATGATGGTTGACCTTGTCGAAGGTGTCCTTCAGCAGGTCGCGCGTCTCCATGTCGATCTTGTGGATCGCGTCCTGCAGCGTCGTGATCGCTTCGGTCAGGTCGGCGTTCTGCGCGTCGAGGAAGTTCTTCCGCTCTGAGGCCTGCGCCAGCTCGTCGAGCGCCGCGAGGTTCACCGGGCCGAGCGCGCTGATGGCATTCGTCAGCCGCGTGACTTCGCCCTGCAGGTAAGAAGGCCGCAGGTCGTCGGACAGCTTTTCCGCCAGCACAGACTCGTCGGCCTGAGTGTTCGCCAGCGCCTCCGCATACTGTTCCTGGTTCAGGCGCGCTGCCTGCTCCTTCAGCTGCAGTTCAACGATGCGGTCACGGATCGGCTGCAGGCCGCGCTCGGCCGCCATCTTCGATTCGTCATGCTGGCGCATGCGCTGCGTCAGCTGGTCGAGTTCGTGCCGCGCATTCGCCAGCGCCACTTCCTGCTCGCTGCGGCGCTCCAGCAGCGACTGCAGGCCGGCCTG
>JACCDX010053804.1_pt1 | contig 37058 bp, 31 predicted proteins | sample 7449681 | NCBI WGS metagenome assembly JACCDX01 (sample SAMN15323450, study PRJNA562643) | freshwater metagenome | isolation source: river surface water | place: USA:Blue River Watershed | collected 2017-08-18
ATTGCGTTCTGTGAAAATAAAACGCTTCATCTTTGGATTCCAACGACGTGTCTGATGTCCGAAGTGAACACCGCTGTCGAGGAGTTCGCGCATTGTTACAACTGCCACTTGGGCACGCTCCTTTTTCGGAAAAATCTTCGCGACTTTTCCGCACTCGGTTGTCGAGCTAAACGATTTGTTTGGCTCCCTCGCACTGTTAGCGATTGCTCAATTGCTTGAGACCGAAACGCTTTCCCGGATCCGCATATGCGGGACGGTTAGTGCTGTGATGTCACAGATTGCTCTGTGCAGGCGAAATTCTATCTGCGAGCGCGAAAAAGGCGAAATTGCGCCTAATTTCAAGCTTTTTTCGCTCGATTAACCATGAATTCGACGCCTGGATTCATGTTGATTTCATTAATTTCAGTGCTTGGGTGAGCTTTACTCCAGATGCGGAATATCTCATCCACGAAGCCTTGGCCAACAACTTCCACGGCATCAAAATCCAGAGTAACTTTCGAGAATTTCTCCAGTCCTGCGAGAAGCCTCTTAGCTTCTGATCTAGAAACAAAGTCGCCACCGGATTCAAAAAGCTTCACATATGGATCTGTCTTCTGAAAGTCGTGATCAATCGAATACGATTTGAATAATGCGGCTAAAGTCTGTGTAGACGACTTTGATATTACGCATTCAACCAAAGTTCCCCGATGAACTGGGCTCTGGCCAACGGCAATTTCATCCTTGGCGTTATCGACAATCCACTGCAAACTGTTTGCCGATATCGCGAACCTGGTAACAGCTTTGGAAGTGAAAAAAATGCCCTCTCCGGAGTGGTGTTTTTCAGCCGTTGTCCGCTTTCCCTTGGTTAATTCGGCTATCGCTTCCACTTCGCTTGAAAGCCCAAAATTCTTCATTATTTTCTGAAATGCGCCTACCCCGTCATCAAGTACCGAAAAGTTCCATGAATCAGGCATAGCATCAAATTTGACTTCGATGTTTTTGCCCTCGGAATGGTCAATAGCGTTGTTAAGCATTTCAGTGAATGCGTACACTGTAATCTCTCGGAAGATACCCTTTTTATCTAGCAGCAGATCCATCTGTAATTGCTTCCAGACTTGGTCCTCAGCCAGATTCGAATTCTTAAATCGCTTCGACCAATGTGATCCATTTTTCTGGCGTAATGAATCTCTGACTTGCTTTAGATCGAATCGTCTTTGGCCGCCAGGTGTGGTCGTGAAGGGAATCTCTCCAGAATTGCACCAATTTCGAATCGTGTTTGGGTGCACGCCGAGCTCAAGGGCTAATTTCTGAACTGTTAATTTCTTCTCCATGCCACTCCAAACTTAACAACTTTGGCCAATTTTATCCTTAAACTTAACAAGTTTGCCAATATTTTAAGCCAAAACTTAACAAAACGCGCACTTTAACCTACCAAACATCACAAAAAGCGCTTCACGCCCTAGGGTGCGCTTGTTTGAAGGCGGAATGAAGTCTCTCCGCGGAAACATGGGTATAGATCTGGGTTGTCGAAAGTGAGGCATGGCCCAGAATCTCTTGAACTGTTCGAAGGTCTGCCCCGCCTTCTAGTAAATGAGTTGCCGCAGAATGGCGAAGCGCATGTGGGCCAAGTTCGATTGTTTTGTAAACAACTTCCCTCACTTGGCGCTGATCGATTCGCTTGCCGCGAGCCCCTAAGAAAACTGCTTCGCCGCTTTTCTCGTTAGCTAATTGCAGACGAACTTTTAACCATTTTTCTAACGCCGCGATTGCAGGTCTACCAATCGGAATTACACGTTCTTTGCTTCCTTTACCGATAACGCGAATAGTCGAACGTTCATAATCAATATCCTTTAAATTTAAACCACAGAGTTCAGATACGCGAGCACCAGATGCATAGAGCATCTCAACCATCGCTAAATTGCGAATCGCTGTTAGTTCGCCAGATTCTTCTGCAAAAGTTTCAAGTGATTGCATCGCCAGATCAGCGCTCTTAACATCTAAAATCTCCGGCAAAATACGGTGCGCTTTAGGTGTAGCTAAATTCGCGCCAACATCGTTTGGTATTAAGCCATTCTTATAGGCCCATTTGGTAAAAAGTTTTATTGATGTCGCGCGACGAGAAAGCGTTGTGCGTGATGCGCCTTTGCTCTGTTGATTAGCAAGCCAAGATCGCAGGTGACTGATATTTAAAGTGCTGACATCTTCAACGCCAAGCGCTTTCAGGTGGATTGAAAATGATTCAACATCGCCGACATAGGCGCGGATGGTGTTATCGGATAAAGAACGCTCGCGATTTAGATAAGAGGTAAAAGCTTCTATCGCGTTGTTCACGAATGAAAGGTTACTCTGGTTTACGTCCTTGGCGGATTAAGCCGTAAGTTAACGCGTCTTCCAATGCCATTGCAGATGCTGCGATCACGTTCTCATGAACACCAACTGTGTTCCATGAACCGCTCTTATCTGAAGTTTCAACAAGTACACGAGTAATCGCGCCAGTACCTAAACGTCCTTCAAGGATACGAACCTTGTAATCGGTAAGTTCAAGTTCGGCTAACTCTGGATATAACTTTGAAAGACCAGAACGAAGCGCAGTATCAAATGCGTTAACCGGACCATTTCCAGAACCGGTGCAGATTAATGATTCACCATTTGCAGAGACAGTTACCTCTGCCTTGGTGACGATACTTCCCTTTTCATCGCTTTCAACAGAGGTTAACCAATGCTGAACTGTGAAGAATGTTGGGCGCTTCTTTGCAATCTCTTCACGAACTAAAAGTTCAAACGAGGCATCTGCTGCTTCGAAGGTAAAGCCCTTAGATTCCATATCTTTAACTCGCTCAACGATACGAGTAATAAGTTCTTTATCTCCACCTAAATCAACGCCAAGTTCTTGGCTCTTTAACTCAATTGATGCACGTCCGGCCATGTCAGATACCAACATGCGCATATCGTTTCCAACGCTTGCAGGATCTTCATGCTGATAAAGATTTGGATCAACTTTGATTGCAGATGCGTGAAGCCCTGCTTTATGTGCGAAAGCAGAGATGCCAACATAAGGCTGGCGCGCAGATGGCTTAACGTTTGTAACCTCTGCGATTGCATGTGAGATTCGGAAAGATTCGCGTAACAAGTTATCTGGCAATAACTTCTGTTTCTTCTTCAATTCCAAGTTAGCGATGATTGAAACTAAATCTGCGTTACCGGTGCGCTCACCGTAACCATTGATTGTTCCTTGTACATGCGTCGCTCCAGCTGCAACAGCAGCCATTGAGTTTGCAATCGCGCAACCGGTGTCGTTGTGGCAGTGAATACCAAGACGAGCAGATGAGCTCTGCAAAATGTCATGAACTACATCTGCAATTTCATCAGGCAACATGCCACCGTTGGTATCGCAGAGCGCGATTACATCTGCGCCAGCTTCTGCAGATACACGTACAACTTCTAAGGCATATTCGCGGTTTGCGCGATATCCATCAAAGAAGTGCTCAGCATCGATAAATACTCGTTGACCTTCAGACTTAAGATGCGTAATCGAATCACGGATCATGTTGAGGTTCTCTTCAAGAGTAGTTTTCAAAGCTAAATCAACGTGGCGATCATGTGCCTTTGCCACCATGGTCACAACTGGTGCGCCAGAGTTACGCAGCGCTGCAATTAGCGGATCATCAGCTGCTTTGGTATTTGCGCGACGAGTTGCCCCGAAAGCAGTGAACTTTGCGTTCTTTAACTTTAACTCTTTCTTAGCAAGTTCAAAGAATTCTGTATCTTTTGGATTAGCTCCTGGCCATCCACCTTCGATAAATCCAACGCCAAGGTCATCTAAGTGGCGCGCAATTTGTAGCTTGTCGTGAACGCTTAAATTTAAACCCTCTTGCTGCGCACCATCACGAAGCGTGGTGTCGTAGACGTGGAAATTATCTGAGATTGTCATTATTTAACTCTTTTAACCCAGCCGTGCTTATCTTCAATCTGGCCATGTTGAATCGCAAGAAGTGTTTCGCGAATCTTCATTGTGACAGCGCCTGGATTTCCATCACCAACTGTCCAAGTTCCCCACTTAGATTTCGCGGCACCGATTGGAGAAACAACTGCGGCGGTTCCGCAAGCAAATACTTCAGTGATTTCTCCGGAATCAAGTCCGTCTTTCCAATCATGAACCGAAAGCATTACCTCTTCGGTTTCATAACCAAGATCGCGCGCCATAGAGAGAATTGAATCGCGTGTGATGCCTGGCAATAAAGTTCCGGTTAATTTAGGAGTAATGACTTTATTTCCCTTTACGAAGTAAAGGTTCATGCCGCCCATCTCTTCAATCCACTTACGTTCAACGGCATCTAACCAAACAACTTGGTCGCAACCTTCAGCAGCTGCTGCTTTCTGTGCAACTAGCGATGCCGCGTAATTACCGCCGCACTTTGCTTCGCCGGTTCCGCCAGGTGCTGCGCGAACATATTCAGTAGAGATCCAAACAGTTACCGCTTTTGATGGATTGAAATATGCACCAGCAGGGGTTGCAATTAAAAGATAAGTTGCTTTATTTGAAGGGCGTACGCCAAGACCAACTTCTGTTGCGATCATAAAAGGGCGTAAATAAAGCGATTCGCCAACTTGGTTTGGGACCCAACCTGCATCTTGTGAAACGAGTGCGTTAACGGTTTCTAAAAATAATTCTTCTGGCATTTCAGGAAGCGCCAAACGCTTTGCGCTGCGATTGAATCGTTGTGCATTTGCTTCAGGACGGAATAGCGCAACGCCACCATCTGGTTGGCGATATGCCTTCATGCCTTCGAAAATTTCTTGTCCGTAATGGAAAACAGCTGTCGCTGGATCTAATGAAAGTGGTCCATAAGCTTTTAACTCTGGAACTCCCCAACCATCCTTCTCGCTCCATTCGCAAAGAACCATGTGATCGGTGTAGTACTTACCGAATCCACCTTCAGCAACTTTGGCATCGCGCTCTGCCGCTGGAAGTGCATTTACATTTGGAGTGATTTTGATTGTCATGAAAGTGCCTTTACTAGCGCGTCTCCGATTTCAGATGTTGAGCGTTTCTTGCCTCCACGTGTTTCAAGATCGGCAGCAACTGCTGCTTCTACTTCGCGCGCAGCAGCGCCAAAACCTAAGTGATCTAACATCATCGCAACAGACATGATAGTTGCAGTTGGATCAGCCAATTGCTTGCCTGCGATATCTGGAGCTGAACCATGTACAGGTTCGAACATTGACGGGAATGCTCCAGTTGGATTGATATTGCCTGATGCTGCAAGACCAATTCCGCCACAAATCGCTGCTGCGATATCGGTAAGAATGTCACCGAATAGATTATCTGTAACTACAACATCAAAGCGTTCTGGATTTGTCACGAAGAACATTGATGCAGCATCAACATGTAGATAATCAGTAGTTACATCTGGGAATTCTTTTGCGACTGATTCGAAGGTGCGAGTCCAAAGACCACCAGCACGAGTCAAAACGTTGTTTTTATGTACAAGAGTTAGCTTCTTGCGTGGACGGCCCTGTGCGCGCACAAATGCATCACGAATAACTCGCTCTGCGCCACGGCGAGTGTTTAGCGATTCTTCGGTAGCAATTTCAGCATCAGTGCCGTAGGCCAGAGTTCCACCAGCGCCGACATAAGGGCCTTCTGTGCCTTCGCGAACTACAACGAAATCAATCTCTTTATCGGTAGCCAGAGGACCCTTTACGCCCTTGTGCAACTTTGCGGGACGCAAATTAATGTAATGATCAAATGCGAATCGAAGCTTAAGAAGTAAACCGCGTTCTAGAACACCACTAGGAACAGTTGGGTCTCCAACTGCGCCAAGAAGAATTACATCGCTCTTTGCAATCTCTGCCATAACTGAATCAGGGAGAACTTCTCCAGTGCGGTGCCAGTAACCAGCGCCAAGGTCGTAAGAGGTCTTATTGAAAGTCATGCCATGTCTTGCACCAACAACATCAAGAACTTTTAAACCTTCAGCAACAACTTCTGGACCGATACCGTCGCCAGCGATAACTGCAAGATTGATTGTCTTAGACATTATTTCTCCAGGTCCACGGTGCGCGCTAAATCAGCACCAGTTGTTTTCTTTACATTTTCTAAAATTGATTCAGAGACATGGTCGTCAACAGTTAAAGCCATTAGGGCCATGCCGCCAATTTCGCGACGTGAAACCTGCATGCCTGCAATGTTTACCCCAGCTTTTCCAAGTTCGCTTCCCATATTGCCGATAACGCCTGGCTTATCCATGTAACGTAAGAAGATCATGTGCTTACCTGGAGAAAGATCAAGTCCAAACCCATCAATAGAAACAATCTTTTCGTGCTTGCGAATTCCAACCAGAGTACCTTCGACGATGAAATTGGTACCGCTGCTCATTGCAACTTTTAATTGGATTGAACTACGGAACTGTTCGCAATTCGGATCATTTTTAACAATCGCACTCATGCCACGTTCTTCAGCTAATTTCGGTGCATTTACATAAGTTACATCTTCTTCGACAGTAGTTTCGATTGCACCTTTCAATGCGCTAGTTGCGAGTACTTGTGCATCGTAAGCAGCGATTTCACCTAATACATGAACTTCCATTGATGAAGGCAGGCCACCTGCATATGCAGTAGCGATTTCAGCCATTTTCTCAACCAGCGGCAGTGATGGACGTATCTCTTCGTGAACTGCGCCGCCCTTTACGTTGACTGCATCTGGGACTAAATCACCGGCAAGTGCTTTACGGACAGATAATGCAACTGCGATACCGGCACGCTCTTGTGCTTCATCGGTTGATGCACCTAAGTGTGGAGTGGCGACAACTTGATCTAATTCAAAAAGTGGTGAATCAGTGCAAGGTTCTTTTGCAAATACATCTAAACCAGCGCCAGCTACGCGACCATCTTTAATTGCGTTATACAAAGCAGTTTCATCAAGAATTCCACCACGTGCAGCATTGATTATGCGAACTGTTGGCTTTACTTTCTTAAGGGCTTCTTCCCCAATTAAGTTGGTGGTCTCTTTAGTCTTTGGCAAATGAATAGTGATGAAATCAGATTGCTTTAGAAGTTCATCAAGAGTTACCAACTGAACGCCAAGCTGCGCTGCGCGTGCCGGCTGAAGATACGGATCGTATGCAACCACGTTCATTCCGAATGCCTGCATACGGTGAGCAACTAATTGGCCAATCTTTCCAAAGCCAACAACGCCGAGAGTTTTTTCAAAAACTTCCGCACCGGTGAACTTTGAACGCGCCCACTTGCCATTCTTTAGCGCCGCGTGTGCTGGTGAAATAAAACGTGCACTTGCAAGCAATAGAGAAATCGCAAGTTCTGCCGCAGAGACAATATTTGAAGTTGGTGCATTAACAACCATGACACCTGCATCTGTTGCCGCAGGAATATCAACGTTATCTAAACCAACACCTGCTCGTGCAATAACTTTTAAACCCTTTGCTGCAGCAATCGCTTCTGCATCCATCTGAGTTGCAGAGCGAATTAAAACTGCATCTACCCCAGCACTAAGTGCTGGGAGCAACGCGCCTCGATCTGCGCCATCAACATGGCGAATCTCGAAGTCTGGCCCCAGCGCCTGCATCGTTGCAGGGCTGAGCTCTTCAGCAATTAGTACTACGGGTTTTGTCATTTTACTTAGCGCGCTGCCTTACCTTCTTGGTAATCATCTTTGTTTGAAGACTTGATCCAAGAGAACATCTTGCGAAGTTCGCGGCCAGTAGCTTCGATTGGATGAGCTTCGCCCTTTGCGCGTAGCGCCTTAAATTCTGGAGCGCCTGCTTCTTGATCATCAATGAATCGCTTAGCGAATGCACCTGATTGAATGTCGGCAAGAACTTCCTTCATGTGTTGCTTGACTGATGGATCAATAACACGAGGTCCAGATACATAGTCACCATATTCAGCGGTGTCAGATACTGACCAACGTTGCTTTGCGATGCCACCTTCGTACATCAAGTCAACGATAAGTTTGAGTTCGTGTAGGCACTCGAAGTAAGCAACTTCTGGTTGGTAACCAGCTTCAGTAAGTGTTTCGAATCCGTACATAACTAACTGTGATGCGCCGCCACAAAGTACTGACTGCTCACCAAATAGATCTGTCTCAGTCTCTTCAGTGAATGTTGTGAGAATTCCACCTGCACGTAGGCCGCCGATTGCCTTTGCATATGAAAGTGTTAATGGCCATGCGTTCTTAGTTGCATCTTGTTCTACTGCAACGATTACTGGAACGCCACGACCTGCTGCGTATTCGCGACGTACAAGGTGTCCTGGACCCTTTGGAGCAACCATGCAAACATCAACATTTGTTGGTGGCTTGATATAACCGAATCGAATATTAAATCCGTGTCCGAAGAACAAAGCATCGCCTTCTTTTAGATTAGGAAGGATTGACTCGGTGTAGATATGGCGCTGAACATGATCAGGTGCCAAGATCATAATTACTGTTGATTCTTTAACAGCTTCAGCAACAGAAGTTACTTTGAGACCTTCCGCTTCTGCTTTAGCGCGTGAAGGAGAACCTTCTTTAAGTCCAACGCGAACATCTACACCGCTGTCACGTAAGTTAAGCGCATGTGCATGTCCTTGTGAACCGTAACCAATGATTGCGACTTTGCGACCTTGGATAATTGATAGATCTGCATCTTCTTCGTGATACATAGTTGCCATTGGTATTTCTTCCTTTTGTTATATCGGCTGTTACTAGGGGTTAATTCTGATAGTCCGCTTGGCGATCTGTCGAAACGGATTGGATATCAAGCGTCTGATCGGCTAATGAAGTAGCTCCATGTGAGAGCGCAACTACACCTGACTGAACAAATTCGATGATTCCGAACTGCTTTAGGGATGCCAAGAGCTCTTCGTTGAGCGCCACGGTATTTGTAGATTCTATGATCATGGCATCTTCGGTGTTATCAACAATCTTGGCACCAAATTTAGAGATGATTGAATCGATTCGTGGATTGTTCTTAACTTTCACCAAGATCAACTCTTCTTGCGTTGATTTTGCAGGTTTGATCTCAGATACGTGAATTACGTTGATTAATTTATCCAATTGGCGCATCACCTGTTCAAGTGCATGGCCTTCGACATTAACCACGATAGTCATTCGAGAAATTGTGGGATCTTCAGTTGGACCCACTGCGAGTGAATCGATATTAAATGCGCGACGAGCAAATAAAGATGCAACGCGAGCAAGTACGCCAGATGAGTTATCTACTAAAACTGCCAAAGTGTGTTTTGCCATTTTTACAGCTCCTGTGAATCCCAGTCCGGTGCGGTTTCACGCGCAATCATGATTTCATCATTTGAAGTTCCGGCTGCAACCATTGGCCAAACCATTGAATCGCGGTTAACGCGGAAATCAACCACAACTGGTTGATCATTGATAGACATCGCTTCTTCGATTGTCTTATCTACATCTGCAGGATTTTCGCAACGTAAACCAACGCAACCCATTGCATCAGCAAGCTTTACAAAATCTGGAACCAGCTTTGATTTCAAATCTGTATTTGAGTAACGGCCCTTATAGAACAAGGTCTGCCACTGGCGAACCATGCCAAGAGATTCGTTATTAATAATTGCAACCTTGATTGGAATATTGTTTAGCGCACAAGTTACCAATTCTTGGTTTGTCATCTGGAAACAACCATCACCATCAATTGCCCAAACTGTTGTATCCGGTGCGCCAACTTTTGCACCCATTGCAGCTGGAACTGCATATCCCATGGTTCCAGCGCCACCGGAGTTAAGCCATGTACGCGGCTTCTCGTAATTAATAAATTGCGATGCCCACATCTGATGTTGACCAACGCCGGCAACATAAATTGAATCTGGTCCGGAAATCTGTCCGATACGTTCGATTACATATTGCGGAGCAAGTGATCCATCAGCTGGCTTGTCATAACCCACAGGATAAGTCGCTTTTAACTTATCCAGCGCGTGCCACCATGAGGCTAAATCAGGCTTGCCAACTTTTTTGATAGCTGGGATTAAAGCCTTAATTACCGCCTTCAAATCTCCATTAATTGGAACATCTACGCTGCGATTCTTTCCGATTTCTGCAGGATCAATGTCAACGTGAATTACTCGCGCCTTTGGAGCGAATGATGAAAGCTTTCCAGTTACGCGGTCATCAAAACGCGCACCTAAAGTAATCAATAAATCAGCCTTCTGTAGCGCAGTTACCGCAGATACAGAACCATGCATTCCTGGCATTCCTAAATGTTGACGATGTGAATCTGGGAATGTTCCAAGCGCCATCAAAGTAGTTACAACTGGAATTCCAGTTAACTCTGCCAATTCACGAAGCTCCGCAGATGCATTCGCTTTAATAACACCGCCACCAACATAAAGCACTGGTTTTTTAGATTCTAAAATTAATTGCGCGGCGTCGATAATTGATTGTTCTGCTGGTGCGCCAGGAATTCGATAACCAGGAAGTTTGATCTCCTTTGGCCAATTAAATTCAGTCATCATTTGCATTGCATCTTTTGTTACGTCAACTAGAACTGGTCCTGGGCGACCTGTTGTTGCTATGTGGAATGCCTGTGCAACTGCATTTGGAATATCGTGCGGATTTGTAACTAGAAAATTATGTTTTGTAAATGGCATCGTGATTCCGCGAATATCTGCTTCTTGGAATGCATCGGTGCCGATTGCAGGTCCCGGAACTTGGCCAGTGATTGCCACAACCGGAACTGAATCCATCGCAGCATCAGCAAGTGGAGTAACTAAATTTGTCGCACCTGGACCAGATGTTGCAATACAAACACCAGCCCGACCGGTAACTTGCGCATAACCAGTTGCAGCATGGCCCGCGCCTTGTTCGTGTCGAACCAAGATATGGCGAATCTTTGAATCGTAGATTGGATCGTAAGCAGGAAGAATCGCACCGCCAGGTAGACCGAACATATCTACGACGCCAGCTGCCTCTAGTGACTTCACTAGAGACTGGGCTCCTGTAATTTGCTCTGACATCTTCTGCTTACTCCTTTCCTGAAACTAAAAAACCCTCTGACTTTGCAGAGGGCGCGTTTTCCGATTTTCGGGCACGCGCTATCGAATGACCACCACGACAATTACTGACGAAGTTGAGATTGATAGAGCTTTACGCATGAGTGAATCCTCCCTTATTGAGAGGGATGCGTCAAGAGATGAGATACGAATCTCAATATTCGGAATTAGTCGCAGACTGCGCCGCGAGATGCAGAACCTACTAATTTCGAATATTTATGAAGAACACCGCGATCGTATTTATGTGGAAGTGGTTTCCAACCGACTTTTCGCTTCTCGAGTTCTGCTGGATCAACTAATAAATCCAACTTACGATTTGGAATATCGATTCGAACTAAATCTCCATCCTTAATAAATGCAATCGGTCCGCCATCGACTGCTTCAGGAGCAACGTGTCCCACGCAAAGTCCAGTTGAACCGCCAGAGAATCGTCCATCAGTTAAGAGCAGAGTTGATTTACCTAAACCTGCACCTTTAATTGCACCGGTAATCATCAACATCTCGCGCATACCTGGACCACCCTTTGGTCCTTCGTAGCGAATAACAACTACATCGCCAGCTTGAATGGTTCCGTTTTCTAAAGCTTCCATTGCTGCCTGTTCGCGTTCGAATACTCGAGCTGGCCCTTCGAAAGTTTCGATACCAATACCTGCGGTTTTACAGACTGCACCTTCTGTTGCAAGTGAGCCACCGAGAATGGTGATTCCAACATCTGTTGAAAGCGGCTTATTAATTGCATGCAGAACATTTCCATCAGCTAGCGGTGGATTAATCTCTGCAAGATTTTCCGCCATGGTCTCGCCGGTAACAGTTAAACAATCACCATGTAAATATCCTGCGTCGAGCAACATTCGTAATACGACTGGAATTCCACCGACCTTATCGACATCGCTCATTACATATTTTCCAAATGGTTTTAGATCACCAAGTAGCGGCACCTTTGAACCGATTCGATGGAAATCTTCAAGAGTTAAATCGACTTCGGCTTCATGAGCAATTGCTAGTAAATGAAGTACGGCGTTGGTAGATCCACCAAGTGCCATTACTGCAGTGATTGCGTTTTCAAATGCTTTCTTAGTCAAAATGTCGCGAGTGGTAATTCCCTTTGCAATTAAATTAACAACCGCAGCACCTGCTTTTTCAGCATAGGTATCGCGGCGGCGATCAACAGCGGGAGGGGCAGCAGATCCAGGAAGTGAAAGTCCGATTGCTTCACCAACAGTTGCCATCGTGTTTGCGGTGTACATGCCCCCGCATGCGCCTTCACCTGGACAGATTGCGCGCTCAATTTCATCAACGCGCTCTTTTGAAATCAATCCGCGAGCGCAGGCACCAACTGCCTCAAATGCATCAATAATTGTTACATCTTTGCCATCAACTTGGCCCGGAAGAGTTGAACCTGCATAAACGAAAACGGATGCTACGTCGATACGAGCTGCGGCCATCATCATTCCCGGCAGAGATTTGTCGCAACCTGCGAAGGTCACCATTCCATCAAGTCGTTCAGCCTGCATAACTGTCTCAACTGAGTCCGCAATAACTTCGCGCGAAACCAGGGAGAAGTGCATACCTTCGTGTCCCATTGAAATTCCATCAGATACGGAGATGGTTCCGAATTGCATTGGGAATCCACCTGCATCAATTACGCCTTTGCGAGATGCTTTAGCAAGACGATCAAGAGAGAGATTGCAAGGAGTGATCTCGTTCCATGAAGAGACAATGCCGATCTGTGGTTTGACCCAATCTGCATCCCCCATTCCGACTGCACGTAACATGCCTCGCGCTGGAGCGCGTTCTAGACCATCAGTAACTAACCCTGAACGAGGTTTCATGTTTGTCATGGGCTAATCGTAAGCGCAAAGGTGCGTAATTTGACCCTCTATAAACGATACGATACTGTTTCGTTTCGTAAGGAGGCTTATATGTGCCCAGTAGTTTCTCTGATTGGTAGACCGCGTGATGCGGCCCGAGATTTGGCTATTCAAAGTGCAGCGGTCTCTTTAATGCAAGAAGTTGGTTATGACCGAGTCACAATCGAAGAGGTCGCACACCGCGCAAAGGTAAGTAAGGCAACGGTTTATCGCCGTTGGAAGAATAAACAAGAACTAATTACCGATGTTGTGAAGATTCATTCAAAACATGAATTCCCAACAATTGATAGCGGTTCCCTACGCGGAGATTTAATCGAATTAATTTCAGCTCACGTTCATATTCTTAAAGGTCCTGATGGATCTTTAATGATGGGCCTTATCTCAAGCGCCCAACGCGATCCGCAATTAAGCCAACTAATGATGAACTGCAAGCCGCAAGAAGTTGATCCCCAAGCTCTTGCAATTATCAACCGCGCAAAGAAGCGCAAAGAAATTTCGGGTAACGCGAATATGGAGATTCTTGGTGAGGCCGTGGGGGCCATCTTGATTCACCGTATCGCGATTACCCATCTGCCGGTAAGTCGTAAATTTATTGAATCGCTAGTCGATGATTTATTGATCCCAGCATTAAGTAAATAATCTAACAAAGGAAATAATGAATAACACGGAGACAAAGGACGGCCTAGATCCAAATCGTTGGCGTTCACTTTTCACTATCGCGCTTTCGCAGTTGATGGTGGTTTTAGATTCATCAATCGTAAATATCGCGATTCCAAGTGCAAAGAAAGATCTAGGCATTACTGATGTTAATCAGCAATGGGTAGTTACTGCTTACACACTTGCATTCGGTTCACTTCTACTTATTGGTGGTCGCGTTGGCGACTACATGGGTCGCAAGAAGGCGCTAATCATTGGTTTACTTGGTTTTGCTGGCGCATCTGCAATCGGTGGCTTTGCAACATCTCAAGCGATGCTCTTCGGTTCACGTGCATTCCAAGGCGTATTCGGTGCATTACTTGCACCTGCTGCTCTAGCTTTAATCTCAGAGACATTTACTGATCCAAAGGAACGCGCAAAGGCGTTCGGTGTAATGGGTGCAATCTCTGGTGGTGGCGCTGCTATTGGTTTGATTCTTGGCGGAACACTTACTGAGTTCTTCTCATGGCGTTGGTGCTTAGGCGTAAACGTTCCAATCGCAATCATGGCTGGAATCTTGGCTTCTAAATTTATTAAGGAATCAAAGGCTGAAGGCGATCGCACATACGACATTCCGGGTGCAGTAACTGCATCTGCTGGTCTCTTCTCATTAACTTACGGTTTCAATGAAGCAGCAACAAATGGTTGGGGCGCTACAAAGACAGTTTCATTCTTCGTTGCAGCAGTTGTATTGCTTGCAGCGTTCTTCGTTATCGAAAGCAAAGTAAAGAATCCAATGATGCCGATCCGCGTTATTGCAGATCGCAACCGCGGCGGAAGCTATTTAGGTTCACTTTCAATCGGTGCTGGACTATTTTCAATGTTCCTCTTCTTGGGTCTCTTCTTTCAAGTTGTATTGCAATATAGCCCGCTTCGTTCTGGCTTTGCATTCCTACCATTTACCGCCGGAATCATAATTTGTGCGGGTATTGCATCTAACTTGTTACCAAAGGTTGGCCCTAAGCCGCTAATGATTCCTGGTTTGATGGTTTCTGCTTCAGGTCTGCTTTATCTATCTCAACTAACACCTACAAGTGATTACTTAACACACGTTGTTCCATCTCTTGTATTGATGTCTAGCGGTATGGCGTTCGTCTTCATTCCATTAATGACAACTGCGCTACATAACGTTAGCCATCACGATACTGGTGTTGCATCAGCGATGATCAATACCAGCCAGCAGATTGGCGGCTCACTTGGAACTGCGCTTCTAAATACTGTGGCAGCAACCGCAGCTACCGGTTACATCACATCACATAAAGAGATGGGTCAGACTGTAAAGGTATTTGCAATGGTGCATGGCTTTGATAGCGCATTTAAAGTTGGCGCATCGCTACTTCTAGTTGGCGCAATTCTGCTATTTACCTTCATCACTGTTGGTAAAGATTCAGTAGTTGAATCAGATGCAGTTGTAATGCACTAAGCGTTAATTAAGCTTGACCCAAATGGCCAAGTAGGAGCTCGCGAACTTTCGCAGCATCTGCTTGGCCTTTTGTTTCTTTCATTACTGCGCCAATAAGTGCACCGGCTGCAGGCAAATGTCCCCCGCGAACCTTCTCTGCAACATCTGGCATCGCAGCGCAAACCTTTTCGATCGCAGCCATAAGTGCGCCATCATCGCTAACAACTTTAAATCCGCGAGCTGCGATAACAGCAGCAGGATTACCTTCGCCATTGACAACACCTTCGACAACTTGGCGTGCAAGTTTGTCTGTTAACTCGCCCTTATTGATTAGTTCAACAATCTCAGCAACATCTTGTGGTGTGATAGAAAGTTCTTCGACTGACGTCTCTTTTTCATTTGCGATACGAGAAATTTCGCCAAGCCACCAACCGCGAGCCTTAGTTGGATCAGCGCCAAGATTTACTGTGGCTTCGACTGTGCCAAGTAGATCCGCGTTAATCATCGCAGCCATTTCCTTATCAGGAACAGACCAAGCTTCTTGTAGGCGCTTGCGGTGTGCAGATGGTTTTTCAGGAAGCGACTTACGTAGCTCTTCTACCCACTCCGCACTCGGTGCAACCGGAACCAAATCAGGATCCTGGAAGTAACGGTAATCCTCAGCCTGCTCTTTAGAGCGACCGCTACGAGTTGCGCCTGTATCTTCTTGGAAGTGGCGAGTCTCTTGCTTAACTTTCTGACCTGCATCAAGAAGTTCTGCATGGCGAATCATTTCTCCGCGGATCGCGCGTTCTACTGAACGAAGTGAGTTAACGTTCTTGGTTTCTGAACGAGTACCTAGAGTATCTGAACCAATTAGACGTAGAGATACGTTGGCATCGCAACGGAGGGATCCTTGTTCCATCTTCACATCAGATACACCGATGCTGCGCAAAATATCGCGAAGTTCTGCAACATATGCCTTAGCAACTTCTGGTCCGTACTTTCCGGTGCCAGGAATAATCTTGGTAACGATTTCGATTAGTGGAATACCTGCGCGGTTGTAATCAAGCAGCGAGTAATCAGCGCCATGGATACGACCAGTTGCGCCACCCATATGAAGTGACTTACCGGTGTCTTCTTCCATATGTACGCGTTCGATTTCAATACGGAAAGACTTTGGTCCTTCTTCAGTATCAATCTCAACATCTAAGTAGCCATCGAAACAGATTGGTTCGTCGTACTGTGATGTCTGATAATTCTTTGGCATATCTGGATAGAAATAATTCTTACGAGCGAAGCGGCTAAATGGTGCGACTTTGCAGTTAAGAGCTAAACCGATCTTGATCGCTGATTCGATTGCAGTTGCATTAACAACAGGCAATGAACCAGGAAGACCTAAACAGACAGGACAAGTTTGGGTATTTGGTTCTGCGCCGAAAACGGTTGCGCAACCACAGAACATCTTTGAATTGGTATTTAGTTCAACGTGAACTTCTAAGCCCATTACTGGTTCATATTTAGCGACTACATCTGCGTAATTCACTTTGTACCTCCTAGCGCTGGAGCTTTATCCAGTAACGGAGCGCCCCACTTTGAAAGTAGCGCTGCTTCAAGAGCTGCACCTGCGTTATATAAACGGTGATCTTCCATCGCTGGCGCCATGATTTGGAAACCAGTTGGCAAGTTATCTTCGTCAGCAAGTCCCGATGGCAATGACATTCCGCAGATACCAGCTAAGTTCACTGGAATTGTGGCAACGTCATTTAAATACATCGCTAGTGGATCATTAGCTTTTTCGCCGATCTTAAAGGCAGTAGTTGGAGCTGTTGGAGATACCAATACATCTGCACCAGCAAAAGCCTTTGCGTAATCTTGCATAATCAAAGTGCGAACCTTCTGCGCGCTTCCGTAATATGCATCGTAGTAACCGCTTGAAAGTGCATATGTACCAAGGATGATGCGGCGCTTTACTTCGCGACCAAAACCGGCATCACGAGTAGCGCTCATAACTGCTTCAGCATCGCCTTCGCCAACGCGAATTCCGTAACGCATCGCATCAAAACGAGCTAAGTTAGATGAACATTCAGATGGTGCGATTAAGTAATAAGCAGCAAGTGCATATTCAAATGATGGACATGAAACTTCAACAATTTCAGCGCCAAGACCTGCAAGCAAATCAAGAGATTCATTGAAGCGATTTAATACGCCTTTTTGATATCCCTCGCCTTGAAGTTCTTTGATAACGCCAATCTTTAAACCTTTAACATCTGCGCGCTTTGCAGCTTCGACAACTGCAGGAACTTTTGCATCGATTGAAGTTGAATCTTTTGGATCATGTCCTGCAATTGCTTCATGTAGCAACGCAGCATCGAGCACTGTACGTGCACAAGGTCCGCCTTGATCTAATGAAGAAGAGAAAGCAATCATGCCGTAGCGAGAAACCCCGCCGTATGTTGGCTTTACGCCAACTGTTCCGGTGACAGCTGCAGGTTGGCGAATTGAGCCACCTGTATCTGTACCGATTGCAAGTGGCGCTTCAAATGATGCAAGAGATGCAGAAGATCCACCACCAGAACCGCCAGGAATACGAGTTAAATCCCAAGGATTATGTGTTGGTCCATATGCAGAGTTCTCAGTTGAAGAACCCATTGCAAACTCATCCATATTGGTCTTACCCAAGATGACGATGCCGTTCTTCTTTAAGTTTGCAGTAACTGTTGCATCGTAAGGTGGACGCCAACCTTCAAGCATCTTTGAACCAGCAGTTGTTGGAACACCTTTTTGAGTAAAGATATCTTTAAGTGCAATTGGAACACCAGCAAGAGGCGCAACGCTTTCGCCCTTTGCACGTGCATCATCTACTGCTTTTGCTTGTGCAAGTGCACCTTCGGTATCTACATGTAGAAATGCATGCACATCTTTATCAACCGCCGCGATGCGATCTAAATGCGCTTTAGTTAATTCAACTGATGAAATCTCTTTTGCAACTAGCGCTGCTGCCATCTCTGAGGCGTTCTTACGAATCATTCTTCACCCAGAATCTGTGGCACGCGGAAGCGCTGTTCCTCTTGTGCAGGTGCTCCACTTAACGCCTCTTCAGGTGTTAGTGATGGAATCACGACATCTTTACGAGTTACGTTATTAACTGGAAGCGGATGCGAAGTTGGCTGCACACCATCAAGTGGTGCATTTTGAATACTATCGACAGCGCCCAAAATAACTGCGAACTCTGATGACAAGGCATCTAATTCAGCATCAGTCATTTCGATGCGTGCGAGATTTGCTAACTTGGCTACTTCTGCACGTGAAAGGCTAGACATGGTGGGAATTCTATTTATAGAAAGGTTTACTGGCGAATTTGGCCGGTGCCAGTGACGATCCATGTGGTGGTCGTCATCTGTTCTAAGCCCATCGGACCACGTGCATGTAATTTCTGATTTGAAATGCCAATCTCTGCGCCAAATCCCATCTGCTCACCATCGGTAAAGCGAGTAGATGCATTGATCATCACAGCAGCGCAATCAGAGAGCTTCACGAATTTATCTGCAGTCTCTTTATTTTCAGTGACAATTGATTCGGTGTGGTTGGTGCCGTATTTAGCGATATGTGCAGATGCCTCTTCAACTGATTCAACAACGCCAACATTCATCTCTAGAACGCCATATTCGGTAGCCCAATCTGCAGCAGTTGCAGCTTGTGCGCGAATTCCAAGAATCTCCGCCGCTTTTGCAGCTTCTGCATCTGCATGCAGCACTACCCCAGATTCATTTAAAGCTTTTAGCGCCATCGGCAAGAACTTTGCCGCAATATCTTTATGAACCAAAAGTGTTTCTGCGGCATTACAAACAGATGGTCGATGAGTCTTTGAATTAATAAGAATCGGAATCGCCTTATCTAAATCTGCATCTTTATCTACATAGACGTGGCAGACACCTGCACCAGTTTCGATTGTTGGCACAGTTGCTTCATCAACCACCATACGAATCAAATTTGCAGAACCACGTGGAATAACTAAATCAACATGACCACGCGCTTTAAGTAGCGCAGTGGTGGTAGCGCGATCATTTGACGGGATTAATTGAATTACATCTGGGGAGATCTTGGTCTTAGCTAACGCTTCGCGCATTATCTTTACCAAAATCTGATTGCTGCTTTCTGCTGAAGAAGAGCCGCGAAGTAGGGCTGCGTTGCCACTCATCAGAAGAATTACTGCAGCATCGACAGTGACATTTGGGCGGGCTTCGTAAACCATTCCGATGACGCCAAATGGAACAGTAATCTGACGAAGATGAAGTCCGTTTGGAAGAGTTCGTTCGCGAAGAGTTTGGCCCAGAGGATCTTCAAGCGCTGCAACTTGGCGTGCACCGTTTGCAATACCTTTAATGCGGGCATCGTTTAGCATCAACCGATCAAGTAGTTGGCTATTTAAACCATCGCGTTTACCGCGATCCATATCAGATTGGTTGGCCGCTTCGATTTCATAGGCGCGAACTTCGATTTCATCTGAGATCAAATTAAGGGCGGCAGCTCTTTCAGAGCCGCTGGTGACCGATAGGGTGCGCGAAGCAGCACGTGCCTTATCGGCTAAATCGTTAACTAAGCCTTGCGCATCCATAGAGTAAATCTTACTTGGGGATACGCTATTCAGGTGTTCAAATTACTTAAGCGCATAGTCGTCTCATTATTAGTTATCTATCTAGCTCTATTTGGTTTAACAAAAGTAATTCGCTATCCAGAGCCAATCGCGGCAATCAAGTTGGGTCTGGCACCTGCATCTAAAACTCCCGATTTAATGCCCGGGCACATAATCGAACCGGCAGATTCACGAATCGCATGGACTACTGGAAGCGCTGTGTTACCTGCGACCGTTAATTATGACGGTGCAGATATCTCACTTGAGAAATTTATGAATGAAACTAAGACCAATGCATTCCTAGTGATTAAAGATGGCAAGTTGGTCTACGAGAAGTATTTCAACGGCAAAGGTAAGGACACGCTCCTACCGACATATTCGGTAGCAAAAACTCTGACTTCAATCATGATTGGACAACTAATCTCTAAAGGTAAGTTAAATGAGAGCGATACCTTTGTAAGTATCTTGCCTGAATATAAAGTCGGTACAGATTTCGACAAGGTAACAATTAGAGACTTACTCGATATGAATTCAGGTATCGGTGTAAGTGATAACTATCCAACTGGCCCATCTGGTTGGGGTGTCGGTATCGCGCAGCTCTATGCATCAACCGACGTTTATTGGTGGTTACACCACAACCAGAAAATGTGGGAGAAGCCAGGAACCAAACCGGAATATCGAAGTGTAAATACCCAACTTCTCGGTATGGTGATTAAGAAAATTACCGGCGAATCGGTCTCTAGCTATTTCCAAAAAAATGTCTGGCAACCGATTGGTGCGCAGAATCAAGCAAAATGGAACGTTGATCATGTCGGAGGGATTGAAAAAACCTTCTGTTGTTTCAACGCAACCGCTCGCGACTTTGCAAGAGTTGGTCAGCTATTTGTAAATAACGGTGCTGCGAATATTGGTGGCGGATCGGTAATTAGTTCTAGCTATCTAAAGCGTATGACTACGCCAACGGTAACTCTTGATTATGGCTGGGGCTATGCCGCACAAACCTGGCATCCTTATCCAGATACCACTCTCTTGCTTGGGCTACATGGCCAATACATTTACGTTCAACCGAAAGAACATGTAGTTGTCGTGAAGTTAAGTGACTTGCCTACGAGCGCAGACGGAATTAGTTCGAAGATTGTTCCGGTACTTCAACAGATTGCTAGTTCAATATAACTAAATCGTCGCGATGAACTAGTTCGCGCTCGAACTCTGCACCAAGTGTTGCGGCTAGCTCTTTAGTGGAGCGGCCCAACATCTGCGGGATTTCTTCGCTATCAAAGTTAACAATTCCGCGTGCGAATATTTTGCCTGCGCCATCCACCAAATCAACAGTTTCGCCCGCATCAAAAGTACCTTCAACTGCGGTCACGCCTGCAGGAAGAAGTGAGACGTTCTTCTCAATTAGAGCTTTAACTGCGCCTGCATCAAGAACTAATTTGCCGCTTGAAGATGAGGCATGTGCCAACCAGAGCGCACGGGCATTGTTCTTTGATTCCTTTGGATAAAAGAGAGTTCCGAGATCTTCACCGTTAATTGCTTTAGCTAAATCTGTAGCACTTGTTAAGAGCATCGCGGTACCTGCGCTAGTTGCGATTTTCGCCGCTTCGATCTTGGTAATCATCCCACCGCTACCGACGCCAGCGTTGCCAGCTCCGCCTAACTTGATGTCGGCAATTTGATTTAAATCTTTAACTTCGGTGATCTTCTTTGCACCAGAATCGCTAGGTGGCGCATCGTAAAGTGCATCAATATCTGAAACTAATACAAGTAAATCTGCTTGAGTAAGAAGCGCTACCAGCGCTGCCAAACGGTCGTTGTCACCAAAACGGATCTCAGAAGTTCCGACAGTATCGTTTTCATTTATAACCGGAACTACGCCCATTGAAATCAACTTAAATAACGCGCGCTGTGCATTCGAATAATGTGAACGACGAACTACGTCAGTAGTAGTTAATAGAACTTGCGATGCCGTAATTCCGTATCGAGCAAAGCTTTCGGTATATCGATGGATTAATAGACCTTGGCCAACTGATGCCGCAGCCTGTTGCGTCGATAAATCTTTTGGTCGAGTCTGAAGTCCAAGTGGCGCAAGCCCCGCTGCAATCGCACCTGACGAGACGACCAAAACCTCTGCTCCACGTTTACGCGCATCAGAAACAACATCAACTAAACGATCAACGGCTGAAGCATCTAAACCGCTACCCGCTTTTCCTGTTAGTGAAGAGCTACCGATTTTGATGACAATGCGCTTTGCGCTTGTGACGAGCTCACGCTTGGTCATCTTCATCTACCTCAAATACCTCAGGAGTGTGTGGATTGGAAACGTTATATTCCCATTGTCTCGCAACTTCATCTTCATTTAGTTGATCTGCGACTTTATCTTCTTTCCAAACTGTATCGATTCGTGCATCGCTACCACGACGTTGAAGATTCTTAGCAAGCATCTCGGCGCCCGCTTCAATGGTTGGTTCCCAATCAAAGACCACTGCATACTGGTCTGTTCCAATTCGAACTTCGGAACCAGCAACAGCGCCAGCTTTAAATAGCTGCTTTTCAACTCCAGCTTGCGCCAAACGATCTGCTAAATAACCAACGGCTTCAGAGTTACCAAAGTTTGTTTGGCGCACCCAACGTTCGACCTTCTTACCAATCACAGTAAATGTGCCATCGCCATTTGCAAATACTTTAAATCCTGAATCATCTACCGCGGTTGGGCGAATCACAATACGTGTGCGCTCTTCCTTTTTAGCCTCTGCACGTGATGATTGAACCAACTTCGCCATTGCATAGAGAAGTTCCTGTAAACCTTCGCGCGATGCGGCCGAGACTGGGAATACTTCGTAGCCCTTATCTTGCAGAGTCTTAGTAACCATCTCTGCCATGACTTTTCCATCAGGTAAATCAGTCTTATTAAGAGCAACGATTCGAGGACGATCATCTAATCCACCATATTGCTTGAGTTCGGATTCGATAATCTCTAAATCATCAACTGGATTTCGATCTGTTTCAAGAGTTCCGCAATCAAGTACATGTACTAGCGCGACACATCGCTCTACGTGTCGTAAAAATTCAAGTCCTAAACCTTTACCTTGCGATGCACCAGGAATTAAGCCAGGCACATCTGCAACCGTAAAACGAGTATCGCCAACACTTACAACGCCAAGGTTTGGAATCAAAGTTGTAAATGGATAATCAGCAATCTTTGGACGAGCTGCAGAAATCGCTGCAATTAATGATGATTTACCAGCGCTTGGGAAACCAACAAGTGCAATATCTGCAACGCTCTTTAGCTCAAGAATTAGCGTGCGCTCTTCGCCCGGAACTCCAAGTAATGCAAAGCCAGGTGCGCGGCGCTTTGATGAAGCAAGCGCAGCATTTCCAAGTCCACCACGGCCACCTTCGGCTGCCATAAATGTTGTTCCGTTGCCAACTAAGTCTGCTAATTGGTTACCGTTTTCATCATAAACAACCGTTCCAGAAGGAACGCCAAGAATTAAATCTTCGCCTTGTGAACCATCTTTACGATCGCCATAACCTTGACGACCATTTGTTGCACGTCGATGTGGTGAATGGTGGTAATCAAGAAGCGTTGTCACATTTGGATCAACAACTAAAACGATGTCGCCACCACGACCGCCGTTACCGCCATCTGGACCACCAAGTGGCTTAAATTTTTCACGATGAATAGAGACGCAACCATCGCCACCTTTTCCGGCAGTAACATGAAGGGTTACACGATCAACAAATGTTGTCATTGTTACTCCCCCTTCATGAAATAAATTCTAAATAAACCCTAAATAAAAAAGCGGACCAGCATCGCCGGCCCGCTTTAGGAAACCTGAAATTAAGCTACAGGTTGTACATTTACAACGTCACGACCGCGAGCGCGACCGAATTCAACTGCACCTGCTGCGAGCGCAAATAGTGTGTCATCTTTACCGCGACCAACGTTTGCACCTGGGTGGAACTTTGTTCCGCGTTGACGAACAATAATTTCGCCAGCCTTAACTACCTGACCACCGAATCGCTTAATACCGAGGTACTGTGGATTGGAGTCGCGACCGTTACGGGTTGAGGAGACACCTTTTTTACTTGCCATTTATTCTCAGCTCCTTACTTCGCACCGTTGATAGCTGTAATTTTTACTGTGGTTAACTGTGCGCGGAAACCTTCGCGACGGCGGTAACCTGTCTTTGACTTGTAACGAAGGATATGGATCTTTGGACCCTTCTTCTGATCTAGAACTTCGCCGGTTACTTTTACACCAGATAGAACTTTTGGATCTGAAGTTACTGACGCACCGTCAACAACAAGAACTGCTGGGAATGAAACAGTTGATCCAGCTGCAGAGTCGATGTGATCGACTGTAACTGTGTCGCCAACTGCGACCTTCTCCTGGCGTCCGCCAGCCTTAACGATTGCGTACATTCTTATTCCTTCTTACATCTAAGCCCGCTTGGGCAGGCGCTTATCTTACGATTTGAGCGTGCCTAGGCACAAATCGAGCCAATTGCCGACTAATTACCAGGTGTTACCACGCCTGTAGAGACCGCTCTACGGCGCTTACGTGGCTTGGTGCCACGAGCCTCATATTGAGGCTTTTCTGCGGTTTGATCCGAAGAATCCGAAGAATCTGCTTCTACTTCGTGATCATCATGATGACCTGCAAATACTGGAGTCGCTGCCTTAGCACGTACAGGTTCGGTATGAATATGAATTCCGCGACCATTACATGAATCGCATGTTGTGCTGAAGGCTTCGATCAAACCTTGTCCGATTCGCTTACGAGTTAGCTGAACCAAACCAAGTGAAGTTACTTCTGCAACTTGATGCTTGGTGCGATCGCGACCTAAACATTCAATTAAACGACGCATAACTGCTTCGCGGTTTGATTCAAGAATCATGTCGATAAAGTCAATAACAACAATTCCACCTAAGTCACGAAGACGTAGCTGACGCGCAATCTCTTCGGCAGCTTCTAAGTTGTTCTTAGTAACAGTCTCTTCGAGGTTGCCGCCCTTGCCGATAAATTTACCGGTGTTAACATCAATAACAACCATCGCTTCGGTGCGATCAATAACTAATGAACCACCTGATGGAAGATAAACCTTACGATCAAATGCCTTTGCAAGTTGTTCATCAACTCTGTAATCGCTAAATAAATCGCCGGTACCGGTGTATTTCTCAATCTTCTTTGAAAGTTCTGGTGCGATAAATCCTAAGTAATCAGAGATTTCATTATGAACCTGATCGCCTTGAACCTTTAAGATTTCGAAATCTTCGCTGAAGATATCTCGGATTACACGAACAGCTAGATCTGGTTCGGTGTAAAGCGCAACCGGTGGATGGAAATTTGGATTCTGAGTCTTCTGGTAAATCTCATCCCATTGCGCTTTTAATCGCTGGATATCTCCAGTTAACTCTTCCTCGCTTACACCTTCTGCCGCGGTGCGAACGATTACGCCAGCTTCTTCAGGTACAAGCCCCTTCAAAATATTTTTGATGCGATTACGTTCTGGCTCTGGAAGACGGCGAGAAATACCGCTCATTCCCCCACCGGGCACATAAACAACATAACGACCAGGAAGTGAAATCTGGCTAGTTAAACGCGCACCTTTTTGGCCAATTGGATCTTTAGTTACTTGAACTAATACTGATTGGCCGGTCTTAAGTGCCGTTTCGATTTTGCGTGAAGATGAATCTTCCATGCCTGCAGCATCCCAATTAACTTCACCTGCATAAAGAACTGCGTTACGTCCCTTTCCGATATCAACGAAAGCAGCCTCCATCGATGGCAGCACGTTCTGAACTTTTCCAAGATAAACGTTGCCGACGTAAGAGATAGATGAATTCCTATTTACATAATGTTCGACCATTACGCCATCTTCAATAACACAGATCTGTGTACGATCGCCTTTTTGGCGAACTAACATCTCGCGCTTAACTTCATCGCGGCGTGCTAGGAATTCACCTTCAGTAATGATGGTTCCACGACGACGATAAGTTTCGCGATACTCGCGGCGATCTTCACGATGTCGACCTTCACGGCGATGATGGCGATCACGACGTGATCCACGATCATGGCGATCGTTCTTATCTGTGCGTTCTGGACGGTCTTTAGTTTCGCGAACCTTTACAACTGTTGGAACACCATCTTCATCAACAATCTCACCAGGCTGTACGCCATCTTCTGCACCACGACGGCGACGGCGACGGCGATGTGAAGTCGCAGAATCTTCTGCTGCTTCATCAGTTGCGGCTAACTCTGCGCCGGTGGTGTTCTCTTCTCCACCTTTGCGGCGACCACGACCACCGCGACGACGGCGGCGACCACGATTTGAATCACTATCTTCTGATTTAGAAGGTGTATCTACCTTCGCTGCGGCTTCCTTCTTTGCAGGCTTCTCTTTCTTTGCTACAGGTTTCGCAACTTCAGTAGGAGGTGCTTGGAAAATAGGAGATGCAACTGCAGCAGGAACTGCCTTTTTGCGAGTTTTCTTCTCTGCTGGAGCTTCCGAAGTAGTTTCTACTGCAGCAGCTTTTTTACTTGCGCGCTTACGCGGCGCTTTTGGCTCATCGGCCATGTACACCAAATCCTTTATAAATCTAGTTATGGCTTGAAATTAATCAAGCAAATTCTCTGTCGATTCGTGCTGCGAATTACCGCGCACTGAATGTTGGGTGAATTATGGCATCAATTGAGCCAAATAGCCATTACCCGCGTAATCGTGCGTGAACATTCTGCAAAAGACCGATACCGATCATGTTTGCAAACATACTCGAACCACCATATGACAAGAATGGCAGAGGTACACCTGTCATCGGCATCAAGCCTAAGGTCATTCCGATATTTTCAAATGTTTGAAATGCAAACCAAGCCACAACGCCAACAGCAACTAGCCTTCCAAATGGATCAGTCGTTCTTCGCGCAATACTAAATCCGCGCATCATTATTGTTACCAACATTAACAAGATAAAACTGCTTCCTAAAAACCCAGTCTCTTCGCCGGCAACAGTAAAGATAAAGTCTGTCTGTTGTTCAGGAACAAAGCGACCATTTGTCTGAGGACCTTCAAAAAGACCGGTACCGAAGAAGCCACCACTACCCACTGTGATACGCGCTTGTCGTAATTGATAACCAGTACCTTGAGTATCTGCATTTGGATCAACAAAAGATTGCAGACGATTTAATTGATAATCACTTACTACGCCAGCTTTAGCTGCAGTGAATCCACCAAGTAGGGCAAGCAATAAAAGTCCTGCTACCCATCGAGCTTGTGCGCCACTAGTTGCAATGATAGTTACCACGATTGCGCTAATAATCAGAATGGTTCCCATATCTGGTTGCGCCACAATTAAAAGTACCGGCACCGCTGCAACAGCTAACGCTTGTAGTACATCTTTATTTCTAACTTCATCTTGACCATGTATGCGTTCGGTAAGAATCATGGACATGCCAATAATGATCGTAATTTTTGCAAGCTCTGCAGGTTGGATTGAGAATCCTCCTGGCAAGACAATCCAAGCGCGTGCACCGTTAATCGTTGATCCAATTCCTGGAATTAAAACTAAGAGCAGACCTAAAACTCCTGCGCCCCAAACAAAAGGTGTATATGCCCGAAGCACTCGGTAATCAATAAAGGTCATACCCATTGCAAGTGCGATGCCAATGACAACGTTAATTCCGTGGCGTTTTAAGTAATACTGAGGGTCTTCCCCTGCTGCGGCATACCAATTACGAGTGGCTGCGTATACGAGCAAGGTACCAAAAATTAATAGCGCACCAACTGCAAAGGTTAAAACGGGATCAAATCCTGCCGTTAAATTGCGCTTCTGGCGGCGATAACTAAAGCTTCTAACTGATTCGTTCATTACTTCACCGCCTTCTTACTTGTTGTAGCTGACGCAGATGGTGAAGGCGATGCTTTCACTACCTTGGTGGTGGCAGAAATCTTTGGCAACTTAGTTGGTGGACCTTGAGGATAAACAATCTTTTCAGGTACCTGCTTACTTCCAACTACACCAAAGATAGTGTTATAAATCTGCCTAGCGCCAATACCTGCAGCAGCAGCACCCGTTCCACCTTGAGAGATCATAACCACAACTGCATATCTTGGGTTTTCAACTGGAGCGAAGGATGCAAACCAAGATGTTGAATCTTTCTTGCTGCCATTTGAATTTAAACCAAAGACTTCAGCAGTTCCGGTCTTTCCTGCTACCGCAACTGGGAAGCCAGCAAATGCTCCCGCAGCCGTACCATTTATGGTCACTTGATGTAGCGCATCTTTTAACCACTTAAAGGTAGATGCATCCGCATTTACCTTTCCAAGAATTTTTGGGGTAAAACTCTTAATTAGTGTGCCATCGGTTTTAACAATTGCCTTGGCGACCATTGGTTGCCAGATGGTTCCACCGTTAGCGATTGCGGCATATGCCTGAGTCAATTTAAGCGGCGTAATTAAAGTGTCACCTTGACCAATTGAGAAGTTAACTGCATCGCCAGCTCGAAGCACTCCGCCATCAACACAATTCTCTTTCGCAAGTTGAATTAAAAATGGTGTCAAATCTTTCTTTGCTGCGCGGGTCTGATAATTGCAGTAAAAGTTCTTATTCTGCTTCCAGTAATCTTCTTTCCACTGGCGATCAGGAATTCGACCACCAAGCTCGCCAGGTAAATCAATTTCCGTTTTCTTATCCATCTGGAAGTCATGAGCCACTTTAAAGAAGTAATCATTTGGGCTTTTTGGGCTTAAACCGCCATCTTTTAACCACTCTGAATAAGCTATTTTGTACCAAAGGGTGTCACATGAAACTGCAATACCGGTCTTTAGCGAGATTCGACCGTGCGCTTTTGATTCATAGTTAGTGAAATCGCGATTACCAACTTTATAAACACCAGGACAGTCGTAAGAAGCATTTAAGTCATACCCCGCTTTTACTGCAGCAAAGACTGAAAAAGCTTTAAAGGTAGATGCTGGTGCGAATTGACCTTGCAGTGGTCTGGAGAGAGCCGGTACATAAGTACTCTCTGAATACATATCTTTAGCTTGGGAAATAGTTAAACCCTTTTCCCAGATATTTGGATCATAGGTTGGATATGAAGCAAGCGCCATAATTCTGCCCGTCTTAATATCCATAACAATCGCGGCGCCGCCATCTGCACGAAAACCTTGTGCTCGTGATGATTTAACTGCGGTCGCAAGACCCGCTTCTGCAGCACCTTGAATTCGCACATCCAGACTTGTTACTAAGTGCTTACCTGGAATCGGAGCGGTATCTCGAGATTTTTCGGTTACCGATTCTTTTCTATCAACGATAACTGTCTTAATACCAGGTCGTCCACGAAGATAGGAATCGTAAACATATTCCAATCCATCTTTACCAATTGATTCGCTTCGGTAATAACGAGTTCCGTTATCGACAGCTAAATCCTTATCTGTAAGTGCACCAACATATCCAAGTACGTGTGCGCCAGTTGCGCCTAATGTTCCTGGGTAATAACGAACAGAGGTAGGTTCGGCATCAATACCAGGAAAATCACTACTGCGTTCGACGATTTGCATCGCAATCTCAGGATCGGCATCTTTAGTAATTGGGATTGGTTGGAATCTATTTCCCACCCAACATCCGGATTTATCGCCCTTTAAAATTTCGCCACATAGACGAGTCTTGCGCCAGACATCATTTGGATTTAAATCCAAAATCTTTGAGACTCGATTTAGTACAGAAGCGCCTTTATCTTTCTGTTTATCTAAAACGCTTCTATCAACCGTAACTGCAAGTCCAACGCGATTCATGGCAAGTGGCACGCCATCTGCATCAACAATCAAGCCACGTATTGCCGGATCCACAATATCTCGGCTCTGGATATTTAAGGCCGCCTCTTTATAGCGACCGGTTGCCGCAACTTGCAGGTAAAAAAGGCGTCCTAAAAGCGCCACCATCAAACTAATAATGAGCGCCTGTACAACAAAGATACTTAAGCGGGTACGTTGATTCATCGCCCACCTGCATAAACAATCGAATGCGCACGGGCAATAAACGGCACCACGATTGGCGCAACCAAGGCGCTCCATAAACCAAAGCCAAAGAGCGCCCTAAAAACATTTAAGAAAGAACCTACCGCTAAACCAAATAACAGGCCTATTAAGATATAAAGTAAAAGAGTTGTGACAACCGCAGTTGCAGTCATAAGAATTAAACCCGCTGGATTTGAATTTAAGGCATCATCACCATATCCAAGGTAAGAGATAACAAAGCAAGAGAGAACCATTACCAAGGTCCAGTGGCCAAAGGGTCCATCCATCGATGGAGATAGATCCATAAATAACCCTGCAATGAAACCTGTGACCGCCGCAATTTCAGGTTCGCTAATTGAAGACCAGATTAGAGCAGCTAAGAGAATTAAGGAGAAACCACCTAGTGGTAGATGAATCTGATTAACAATCGCTTCTTGCGCGATGAAAAGCAGACCAAAAGTTAAAGTAGAAAGGACTACTTCGCGACGCCACATATTTGTTTACTCTTCTAATTACTCTTTGAAGGAGAAGGTGTTGCCGAAGGAGTTGCGTATACCGTAACTGTCGGAATCGGTGTTGGTACCGGCGCTTTAGGAATTAGCGCATTTCCTGGATTTGATTCCGACGCACTTAAGATTACTGAAACCACACCGAGCGCATTTAAATTCGCATAGAAAGTCACATCTGCAACTTGAGAAACATAGCTGGTGCTATCTGAAACTTTAGTTACTAAACCAACTGGAACACCGGGAACAAATGGGGTGTTATTTGTGCTTCCACGAGACAAGAGAATGTCGTCTTTCTTAATTCTTGATGTGTTATCTAGAAGTTCCAAAACTCCTGAATTGCTTCCTTGCCCCGACAAAATACCAATTGATTGATTACGAGCTACCCGAACGCCGATTTTGAATGACGGATCAGAAGCCAAAAGCACTACTGCACTATTTGGAAATACCGTCTTGATTACACCTACTAAACCCTGGCCATTAATCACCGTCAGATTTGGGCGAATTCCAGCGCGAGAACCTTGATCGATGGTGATGGTGTGGGTAAAAGAAATTGTTGAACCTTGTGCCAAGACTTTTGCGCTTACAGTTTTCCATCTTGCACGTCCTGCTAAATCGAGCGCGGCTTTAAGTTGAGTTGCCTGCCCTTGCGCATTCTTCTGTTGCATCAACTGAGTGCGTAGTTGTGCATTCTCTTCTTTCAACTTATTGATAGTAGAACGAGTGCGACCTAGGTGAACTAAATCGCTAAAGAAATTCTTAAATGGAGTTACCGCCCAATTCCCAACTTTTTGAACGGGAGCAAGCGCGGTACCAACGCCATTTCGGACTCCGCTAATAACAGAAACGCCGCGCAGATCTAAAGTAATTAAAAGTAGTGAAGAGAAAATAAGCATGACCATTAACAATCGACCACGATTGCTACCTGATGGACGTGCCATGAATTTAACTACCCCGTGAAATTAACGGCGAGGTTCGGAGATAAGAACTTTTTCTAGTGATTCAAACTCTTCGATGCACTTACCTGAGCCATCCACAACGCAGTTCAAAGGTTGTTCTGCGATATGAATTGGCATTCCAGTTTCGCGGCGAAGGCGTTCATCTAGTCCCTTAAGTAGCGCGCCGCCACCTGTTAAAACAATGCCACGATCCATTAGATCTGAAGCAAGTTCTGGTGGGCATTTATCAAGAGTTGCCTTAACAGCATTAACGATTGCATTAACAGGCTCTTCCAACGCTTTACGAATCTCTGCTGCCGAAACCACGATTGTCTTTGGAAGACCTGTTGCAAGATCGCGACCGCGAATCTCTGCATCTGGTTCGTTAGGTGTTGGATAAGCAGAACCGATTGCCATTTTAATTTCTTCCGCGGTGCGCTCACCAAGAAGCAATGAGAATTCGCGCTTTACCCAGTTAATAATTGATTGATCTAGCTCATCTCCACCAACGCGAATTGATAGTGAAGAGACAATGCCACCAAGTGAAATAACTGCAACTTCAGTGGTGCCGCCTCCGATATCAACCACCATGTTGCCGGTTGGTTCGTGGATTGGAAGACCTGCACCAATTGCTGCTGCCATTGGCTCTTCGATGATGTAAACCTTGCGTGCGCCTGCTGCGTAGCCTGCATCTTTAACGGCGCGCTGTTCGACACCAGTGATACCTGATGGAACGCAAACCACAATACGAGGTTTTGCTAAATAGCGACGCTTATGAACTTTCTGGATGAAGTAACGGAGCATGCGCTCTGTGGTATCAAAGTCAGCGATAACGCCATCCTTTAACGGACGGATTGCAACGATGTTGCCAGGAGTACGGCCAATCATCTTCTTGGCTTCAAGTCCAACTGCAAGGATGCCGCCAGTATCTTGATTAACTGCAACTACAGATGGCTCATTAAGAACAATGCCACGACCACGCACATAAACCAACGTGTTAGCAGTTCCTAGGTCAACCGCCATATCGCGGCCGATGAAAGACAATCTATTGTTTGGATTGCGGTTGCTCATTTACTTCCCTTCGAAGAAGATCGAAATTTCACGTTCTGCAGATTCAACAGAATCTGATCCGTGAACGATGTTCTGTACAACTTTTGTTGCTTGTTGACGTGCAAGATCACCACGAATTGTCCCTGGCGCTGCAACTGTTGGATCTGTTACTCCAGCAAGTGAACGGAAACCTTCGATTACGCGTTCGCCTTCTGCAACTAACGCAACGATAGGTCCGCTCATCATGAACTCAACTAGTGGTTCATAAAATGGCTTACCTTGATGCTCTGCATAGTGGCGTTCAAGAATTGCGCGATCTGCTTGCAACATTCGAAGTGCAGTTACTTCATAACCTTTACGTTCGATACGTGCAATAACTTCTCCGATTAAACCGCGACGTACGCCATCTGGCTTAACCAAAACTAAGGTGCGTTCTTTGCTCACCTGGGCATTCTATTGGGCGTCGCGCTTAGCGACTAATTCTCGCCTGATGGCCTCGCCCTTGCGGCCGAAGTAGATAGCACAGCCCCAAAGCACAATGAAAATCACTGCTATTAGCGCAAATGATGGGACTACAAAGGAATAACCCGCCATAGCCACCTGCAGGATCGAAGCGATAATCCAGCCTGCACGCTTCTTTAGAAATCCCACAGAGATGAAAAGTAAAAATGAAATAATTGAACCAACAATAATTGCAGTTGAACTTTGATCTTTCATGGCAAGCAAAATTGCAAAACCTACACAGATTGATTCCATAACTAAAACTGATGCGCCGAGAACTCTCATTAATTTAGCTCCTTCAAAATTGCGCGAGCTTCGCCAACTGTAATGACCGAACCAGTTATAAGTACACCAACAGTTTCTTCTTCCATTGGGTGGTTTCCGTCTGCAATAGCTTTTTCAATTGCGCTCTTTAAATCTGGTTCGACAAATATGCGATCGGCATCAATAAATGCACGAGCAACCTTTGCCAACTCTTCTGCTGGAAGCGCGCGTGGTGAAGAGCTTTGAGTAACTATAACGCCATCTATTACATCTTTAATCTCGTTGAATATCCCGGCTGCATCTTTATCTGCAAATACTCCAACTACTGCGATTACTCGACCAAATGTGAACTCTTCATGAAGAGTATTAGCAAGAGTTTTGGCGCCATGTGGATTATGCGCTGCATCCAAGATAACCGTAGGCTCGCGACGAACGATTTCGAAACGTCCCGGTGAAGTTGCAGCTGCAAATCCTGCTTTGACCGCTTCTGGATCCAAGTGTTGATCTCCAAAGAATGCCTCTGCTGCAACTAAAGCAGCCGCTGCGTTTGCTGCTTGATGCTTTCCATGAAGTGGCAGGAATAGATCTGAGTAAACATCTTTTGTGCCACGAATAGTTAATAGCTGTCCGCCTACTGCCATCTGTCGTGACATGACTTCGTATTCAATTCCCTCGCGCGCTACTTCAATTCCAAGTTCTGCTGCGCGCGCCAAGAGAATTTTCGCAACTTCTGGTTCTTGGCTAGCAAGTACTGCAAATGCGCCTTCTTTTAAGATTCCCGCTTTAGTCTGAACAATCTCTTCAATTGTGTTGCCCAAATACTCCATATGGTCCATACCTATTGGAGTAATTACGGTGACCGCAGGTTGAATAATATTTGTAGCATCCCACTGGCCGCCCATTCCAACTTCAAAAATTCCAACATCAACAGGGTGTTCAGAGAATGCTGCCATTGCCAGACCAGTTACTGCTTCAAAGAATGAAATTGGATTAGGCGATTTTGAATCTACAAAATCAAAGTAGGCTGCAATATCGTTGTAATTAAAGATTAACTCTTGTGCATCAATCATCTCTCCGTTGATGTTTATTCGTTCACGGAAATCTTCAAGATGCGGGCTGGTGAAACGGCCAGTTCGTAGACCATGCGAATATAAAAGTGAATCGATAAAACGGGTCGTAGAGGTTTTACCGTTTGTGCCACCAATATGAATAGTTGGATATGAAAGTTGTGGTGAGCCAAGCGCATCACATAGCAAGGCGATGCGATCTAAAGAAGGTTGGATACGAGTCTCTGGCCAACGCGCAAGCAGTGCGTTTTCGATTGCGGTTAAACGCTCGCGGTCCTCTGCGCTGGTCATGCTGGAAGTGTTGCTAGCTGCGCTTTAATTCGTTCGATATCTTGATCGCATTTAGCTAAACGTTCGCGAATCTCAACAACTACATGCTCTGGCGCTTTAGCCATGAAACCTTCGTTGCCAAGTTTTGCAGTTGCAGTAGCACGATCCTTTTCAGCAGTCGCTAAATCTTTTGTTAGACGCGCACGTTCTGCAGCAACGTCTATAGATCCAGTTAAATCAAACTCTGCGCGAATTGAACCAATCTCTAACTTCGCAGATGGGGTGAAATCGCCAGATTCCAGTTTAAGTAAGAACTCTGCGCCGGCTGCATAAGGAGCAAGTTCTGCTGGAACAACTAAACGGCCAGGAATCTTCTGGCTGGTTTTGATTCCTTGATCGTTACGGAATCGACGAACTTCTGTGATTACATCTTGAAGCTGAGCAACAATTTTTTCAGATGATTTATCAATCGCTGATTTATCGGCCACTGGCCATTGCGCAACAACTAATGATTCTTGGCCAGTAAGCGTGGTCCATAATTCCTCTGTAATAAAAGGCATGATTGGGTGCATCAAACGAAGTAGTTGATCTAATACATGTCCAAGCACTCGCTTGGTTGCAGCAGCTTCGCCCTTTTGGAATGCATCCTTTGAAAGCTCCAGATACCAATCGCATAAGTCATCCCATGCAAAGTGGTAAATCAATTCTGATGCTTTTGCGAACTCATAACTTTCAAGAAGTTGATCAGCTTCTGAAATAGTTTCGTTTAAGCGGCTAAGAATCCACTTGTCGATTGCATTTAAAGAATCATAAGCAGGAAGCGGACCTTCGATTGTTGCACCATTCATCAATGCAAAACGCGTTGCGTTCCAAAGCTTGGTTGCGAAGTTACGAGCTCCGCCAATCCATTCTTCAGCTAACGCTTGATCTGCGCCAGGGTTTGAACCGCGTGCTAAAGAGAAACGAAGCGCATCCGAACCATATTTATCCATGAATTCAAGAGGATCAACTACGTTGCCCTTTGATTTCGACATCTTCTTACCGAACTTATCGCGCACCAAACCATGCAGAACAATGGTGTCGAAAGGTTGCTTGCCATCCATTGCAAATAATCCAAAGATCATCATGCGAGCAACCCAGAAGAACAAAATGTCGTAACCAGTTACTAAAACTGAATTTGGATAAAACTTCTTCAAGTCATCCGTGTTATCTGGCCAACCAAGCGTTGAGAATGGCCAAAGTGCAGATGAGAACCAGGTATCAAGAACATCTTCGTCTTGTGTCCAACCTTCGGGAGCGGTCTCATCAGGACCAACAACTTTTACATCACCATTAGGTCCATACCAAACTGGAATTCGATGGCCCCACCAAAGTTGGCGAGAGATGCACCAATCATGCATTCCATCTACCCACTCAAAGTAACGTGGTTCCATCTCTGTTGGAGAAATCTTTACCTTGCCACTTCTAACTGCATCTCCGGCAGCTTTTGCAAGCGGCGCAACCTTTACGAACCATTGCAATGAAAGACGTGGTTCGACAATTGTTTGGCAACGTGAACAGTGTCCAACGCTATGAGAGTAAGGACGCTTCTCCCAACCAAGGTGGCCATCTTTACGAAGTGCTTCTACAACTGCGCGACGCGCATCAAAGCGATCCATGCCATCAAATTGAGTGCCGGTGCCATCCATGATGCCGTGTTCATTCATGATGATGATCATCGGAACGTTATGGCGCATACCCATCTCGAAGTCATTTGGATCGTGGGCTGCAGTTACTTTCACGGCGCCGGTACCAAATTCAGGATCAACTAATTCATCGGCGATGATTGGAATCATACGATCTACATATGGAAGTCGAACAGTTTTACCGATCATATGCTTGTAGCGATCATCGTTTGGATTAACTGCTACCGCTCCATCACCAAGCATGGTTTCTGGACGAGTGGTTGCAATCCAAATCTGATTTTCATCATCTTCGCGGCCATATCGAATCTGTACAAATTCGCCATCAATATCATGGTGATCGACTTCGATATCTGAGAGCGCGGTTAAACAACGGGTGCACCAGTTGATGATGCGCTCTGCGCGATAAATAAGTTCTTGGTCATAAAGGCGCTTAAAAATAGTATGCACTGCACGTGAAAGATTGGCATCCATTGTGAATGCTTCGCGACTCCAGTCAACAGAATCGCCTAGGCGTTTCATCTGGCCGAGGATTGCGCCACCCGACTCGGCTTTCCATTCCCAAACTTTCTTAACAAACTCGTCGCGACCAAAGTCATGACGTGACTTTCCTTGCGCAGCTAATTGACGCTCAACAACATTCTGAGTTGCAATACCAGCGTGGTCCATACCTGGCAGCCATAAAGTTTCGAAACCTTTCATACGCTTCATGCGAACTAAGGTGTCTTGAAGTGTGTGATCTAGTGCGTGACCAATATGAAGTGAACCCGTCACGTTTGGTGGCGGGATAACAATTGTGAATGGTGGCTTATCTGACTTTGCATCAGCGGTGAAGTAGCCGGCATCGAGCCACTTCTTATAAAGAGGAGCTTCGATGTCAGCAGGCACAAAACCTGTTGGCAATTCACGCGTCATAGCGCGATATCTTAGATTAAAAAAACGACCTAGTTATGCGCTTTTCTCTTCAGAGCGCTTGGAACGCTTCGAAGAGTCGCCACTTCGTAGGACAAGCTTTGGTTGTGCATCAGAATTAATACATTCTGCTGTTACGACGACCTTCTCTACATCTTCACGACCAGGAATGTCATACATCACCCCAAGTAGAACATGTTCCATAATCGCGCGAAGTCCACGTGCACCGGTACCGCGCTTTAAGGCTAATTCAGCGATTGCATCAAGTGC
>JACCDX010445229.1_pt1 | contig 37039 bp, 23 predicted proteins | sample 7449681 | NCBI WGS metagenome assembly JACCDX01 (sample SAMN15323450, study PRJNA562643) | freshwater metagenome | isolation source: river surface water | place: USA:Blue River Watershed | collected 2017-08-18
CTCCAGTGTACCCGAATAATTCGTCCAATCCGCCCTCAGGATACCAGCCGCTTTCCTACGAATCACCCAAATGAGTTGGGTGATCGGACCATTCAGGCCCGTCAGGGGCAAACCGATGGTAATTCGTGCGCCATCCGGAACCCCCACAGTATACTTGAGCGGTTCGCCAAACCGCATTTCGGTGACGGGGTTCATGAGGAGTTCATGTGGGAGATCGCGGTATGCCTTACGCAAGTCGCCGTCAATCAGGGCGGTTCCACAGACCATTTCCGCGATTTCCATGGGTGGTACTGCATTTCCAACATCCACTGTGCGATAATAGGTGAATGGCAGGGATAAATCTATAATGCGAAAGGAACGATTGAGAGGTGAATCGTCGCAGGAGGCCTTATTCTGACCCGCGAGTCGCACGACTTCATGAAAAGGCCGCAACGTAATGTGTACACGCAGGGGACGTGTTGTGGAAATCAGGGGATACGAGGCATTCACATGGCGTGCAAACCAGAAGGGAAGGTAACAGTATACTGAACCGTCCTCGGTACCGCCCAGGGGTCCCAACAGACTATCATCCCATCCCGCGCCTTTCCCGCAATCCAAATACATCCGACTCCACACATCAATCCAATCCCCGCTCCATTGTTCAACGGTTACACCGTCCACCTCCAATTCAGCTTTCGCGATGGCCACGGCTCCCAGGGATTTCGCCCAGATCCATTCGGTGGTTGGGTCCAAATACTGCCAGTCCTTTTTCACGTAGATGTGATTGTAGGCGGGTCCAGGAATCCAAGACGTGGGCTTAATACGAAAGGCGAGCCAGGAAATCATGTCGGTTTCCCAGGGGAAGGGTACAGTGAATGTGATCCGCTTCCCCCACTCGGCGGCACCCGCAACGGGCCAGACGTGTATATCGGTTGTAAAGGCATGGTAAGGTTGAAAACGGGGCTGGTAGAGAGTCGCCGTGCCCTCTTTGGGATAGACGAGTTCGTCAAATCCCCCACGGTCCACGAGGGACACGAGTTTTTTCATAGTACCTACAACATTCCCCGATGATGAAGGCATTCTTACTGTGTGTTGGGATTCCCAACATACGGTAAAAAACGTATGTATTACCTTCCGGAAGAGGTTAGGATGTCCACTGGCGATTGCAGGTGGTGCAAATGTATTGGAACTTCAGATTGGTCGGATCCGTCTTAATGTAAATGACATCCTGCTTCGCCTCATTGACACGGGATTCGCAATCGGCATTGGGGCATCGCAGGGTATTCACATGGGGAAGTGTGGGATCGTGGAGTGTATACTCATTAATGGTGACACCGGAGGCCGCCCCCGCCGCTGAGGAACGGAAGGAGGTTTCCAGAATGAGTGCCTCTTCCTTGGACTTTGGCTGTAAGAGTTCACGATGCCCACAATTCCTACATTGATAACTGACCTCCTTTTGGTCCGAGGTATCCAAGTACAGGAAATAGGAGCAAGTAGGACAGAATCGCATTTCTTCTTTCTATTGTGTGTTGGTGTTTAGGAGATCTCCGCGCTTACGAGGCGTCACTTTTGAAGCGGGGTTTTACGAGGAACTACGAGGAACACATGAGGCATTCGGCTGGCGCTGCACCCGCACCCGCACCCTGAAGGAGTGTAGGGTCCACGGTGAATTTCTGGGCCGTCGCGGCAGCCCTGGTGCGCAGGTAGTAAATACCCGTCTTCAGCCCTCGCCTCCAGGCGTAGAAATGCATGGATGTGAGTTTCCGGTAATCGGCATCCGCCAAGAAGAGATTGAGGGATTGGGACTGGCAGATGTAGGGACCACGGTCAGCCGCCATATCAATCAGGGTCTTCTGCTTAATTTCCCACACGGTCTTGAATACGCGTTGGATTTCCTCAGGTACACCTGAAATACCCTGGACGGATCCATTGTTCGCAATAATACGGTCCTTGAGTGTCTCGTTCCAAACACCCGCCGCCTGGAGTGCCTTCACGAGATGGCGATTGACCACAATAAACTCGCCTGCCAGAGTTCGGCGGGTAAATATGTGGGTCGCGTAGGGTTCAAAGCACTCACAATTACCGAGAATCTGGCTCGTGGAGGCCGTGGGCATCGGGGCTACCAACAATGAATTCCGCATTCCGATACGACGAATCGCATTCACCAGTCCGTCCCAATCCAGTGCGGGATCCACCTCGGGCTCAACACCCCATAGGTCAAACTGGAGGCGCCCCGCGTGGGCGGGAGATCCCACCCATGTTTCATAGGGTCCCTCCTGCGCGGCGAGATCGCAGGATGCCTCACAGGTCGCGTAGTACATATGGGCGAAGATGCGCCGGTTCAGGTCGGCGGCCGCCGGATCCTCCCAGGCGAGTCCGAGCATGGCAAACACATCCGCGAGACCCTGGACACCGAGACCTATGGGGCGATGGCGCATATTAGATCGCTTCGCCTCGGGAATGGGATAGAAGTTCGCATCAATCACACGGTTCAGGTTACGGGTAGCAACCGCGACCGTGTGTCGGAAATCGGCGAAATCAAATGCACCGTCCTTGACGAACGCTGGCAGGCTAAGGGATGCCAGGTTACACACGGCGGTTTCCTCGGGTGACGAGTATTCAATGATTTCGGTACAATTTCCTGTTAGAATGCCATTGAATACACCCGCGTGATTAACGGGTTCGTTGAAACAGTATGTATCGCATTCCCTTTCTGGGTCAAACACTTCCCATACCATTGCTTCCAACATAACTCCCGATGGATCTCGCCATCCAATAAGATGATGACCGCGACGCAGATCCTTCGCTTCAATACGGGGAGCATCAGCAATTGAAGTTGTTGGGGATTCAGGTTGGAGAATGAATTTATGGTAAGGTGTGCAAGTTATGGACTTATGTTGGAAATGTGGCTCTCCTCGAATAGTCATTTCACCCAGCACAATGTCAACAGTAATAACGGGTTGTTTAACACCTGTTTGCTCAACACGTGTGCGAGACCAATCATCACCGTTCCATACCTCTACTTCCTGACCCTTGAGAGTGTGAATAGGTACCTCACCGTGTTCCTTTGTCAGAATAAGCGTTTCGGGTGCCACACAAAGGTTTGACGACTTAATCGTCCCCAAATTCTGTTGGTTGCTCTTGCGGTTCGCGGCATCCTTGTAAAGGAGGTACGGTGTGCCCGTCTCAATCTGGCTATCCAGAATACGGAACCACAAGTCCTGGGCTTTCACAGTGCGGCGACCGCGTCCCTCGGCTTCATAACGCTCGTAGAGCGCCTTGAAATCGGCCCCCACGGCATCGGCGAGACCCGGTGCCTCGTTGGGGCAGAAGAGTGTCCAATCACCTCCAGCATCCACGCGTTCCATGAAGAGATCCGGCACCCATAGTCCGTAGAAGAGATCTCGTGCCCGTTCCTCCTCGGCACCGGTACTCTTCTTCATTTCCAGGAAGTCCTCCACATCCGCGTGCCAGGGTTCCAGGTAAATTGCAAACGATCCGTTGCGCTTACCACCGCCATTGTGGGCAATACCCAGGCCCTCCACATGGTAATCGTGCGGGTCATCCACCTCAAAATCGTACACCTTACCCTCGTAATGCACATCGGCAATTGCACGAATCGCATGCCAGGTCACTGACCCCCCCTCGTTTCCCGAGGCGACCACATCCCCCACACGTAACTCACCAATCGGAATATAGTCCAGCTCCACGAGTCCGGTAACCAGCTTGGCTTCCAACATACTCACTGAATCGCCCCCCGTATTCTGAATGGCGAGTACCGGATGTTCCGCAGTCACCTGTACCGTCAATTGCGCCGTTCCACCGGGTGTCTCGCTATCCATCGTCACGCAGAGCATAGTGCCCGACCAGTCATGCTCCACGCAGGCATTTACCCGTCGGAATCCACGACTCGTCAGAATACGCTGGCCCGCCACGACATCACGAATGCACATGGACCCCTCCTCGGTACGCACAAGGGTTTCCGGCACGAAGCACTGATCCACATAACGCGCCGTATTGTTATAAACACGCAGCATTGGTACAATACCATTGCTCGTGCCGCCCGTACCGCGAATAAGGGAACCACGGGCACGGATGTTGGAAACGTGGATACCAATGCCACCCCCATATTGACTAATGAGGGCGCAATCCTTCAGGGTATCGTAGATGCCGTGAATACTGTCGCCACCGTCCTTGATAGCCAACAGGAAACACGACGATAGTTGCGGCCTCTTTGTGCCCGCGTTGAAGAGTGTGGGTGTTGCATGGGTGTATTTCTTCTGCGACATCATATCGTACATTTCAAAGGCCTTTTCCAAATCGTGGGGCCACACACCGAGTGCCACGCGCATCCACATATGCTGAGGGCGCTCCACGACACGCCGCTCTGTGTCACGCAGCAAGTAGGCCTTCTCAAGTGTCTTGAATCCGAAGAAATCCAACAAGTAATCACGTCCGTAGTCAATGCGGGCCTCAATCGCCGCGGCATTTTCGCGTACACTGGCGACAAATACGGAATCCAACAGACTCGCCGGATTTCCCGCACGGTCCAGAACGGCCTCCAGGCGTTCCACGGTTTCCAACATGGTCGCAGGTGTCGCCTTCTGATGATTGGAAATCGCGATACGTGCAGCCAACGTGGCGTAATCGGGATTCGTGGTGGACCAGGCAAATGCCAGATTGGCGGCAATGGCATCCAATTCGGCGGTCGTAATGCCGTCAATGATACGTGTTAGAACGCCCTGGGCCACCTTGACGGGATTCACGGCGAGTCCCTCGGACGCCTTGGTAAGCCGTTCCTGTACTTTCTCAAACGCAACCGCCTCCTGGGTACCGTTGCGCTTTACTACGAACATGGTTGTGGGAATGGAATGTGTCTCTATCATTTATACCGGGGTGGAAATGGTCTCTTTGAGCCGCACCTAAACGGACCCACCCACCCATTCATTTTTGACGCACCCAAATAAGGAAATGAGTCTCGTGGTGGCACTGTATGTTGTATTATTCATCGTCCTGTTACTCGCGATTTTGGCGTATACTGGGGAGGAAAAATTCAAGGCACTGGAGAGCTTTGTTGGACTCGGTGGTGATGCCTGGATGCCAACAGCATCCGGTCGGAATCCTGAGGGAGTACCCGTGGGTTTTAGCGAAGGCGGGGAGATAGCACCCATTAAATCCGTGAATACCGAGAAACTCCTCGCTTCGGACCGACTCATCCCCATGACGGCCAAGGAGGCGGACGATCATTGGGGAAAAATCACGTCGGAGCGGTGTTATAAGACGGATATGGGCGAGGTTCTCAAACCGACCCGCAATTTCCTACAACGCACCAATAACTATCCCCGATCCCATCCTGATTCGTGCTCGGCCCCGAATCACGAATTCATTGGGACCTTCTACCGTCCTCATGAAGGTGTGGGAGCCACACCCGCATCGGGACTGCCATATCCTCGTGGAGCTACCGTAGATACATGCGATGCCTAAACCGTTTGGTGCATCTATAGCATAGCATAGCAAGCATAACACAACACAACAGTCATGGATGAATTGACGTGTATTTTAAACATATTTTGCGTTGTCTTGACTCTCTACATTTTCATGAATGGCTATATTCTCGTTAACCATTATGCTGGGGGTTCTTTGTAATTCATAGGCGAGCAATTGTGCCATGAAACCGTCATTGGGGCCAATCTGGTGCCTACGTTGTTTTATATGGTCAATGGCTGCATCACGTGTCCACCCGTTTTTCCACATGAGATACGCCGTCATGAGGGTTGCACTGCGACTTATACCGGCAGCACAATGTATGAGCACACGTTCTTGGCGTGCCAGGGCGGCCTCAACGAACGCGTTGACTTGTTGAAAGTGGTCGTATATCATTACACGTTCATCATCATCCACGGGAATGTAGAGCCAGTTGGTTCCCGCTGTTGCGATTTTTTCGCGAATTCGCCAATTCTGTACCTCACATTTACTCAGGGCGGTTACGATTGTTGTAAATTGTATGAATGAATTATCATCATATACACTCTTATCTCCCAGATAAAGATTGTCCGCGATTTTATCAAACGAGTTGCCCATCTTAACAAAAAAGGGTAATTGTATTTAGGCATATGCCCGCGTTTCCTACATATCCTCCTCCATCTCTTCATCAGTAACCCCATCCCCATCCGCCTCTTCGGACCCCTCCTCGTAATGTACATTTACACAGCTGGCGCGTACTGAAATGACGCCGCAATCGGTCGGATCCTCGCCCGTCCACTGAACCGCCCCCCACACTTTGATACCCCATGGATCCAGGAATGCATCAATGAGGTATTGTAACCACTCCACGTAGTTGTAGAATTTTTCAACACCGTTCCACTGAATAGCACTGCGTGTATTCGGAGCAGGTGCCCAATGACACCATAGACTCGGTTGACCATGGGGAGGTGTGTTGGAATCCAAGATGGCCGAATGATGACTGGGGAGTTCCCTCACAAAGAAAGCACCGTCGGGTCCATATACGGTTTCCGAACTCTCAACATCGGGACGCCCGTATTGTCCACCGAATTCCCTATGAAGTGCCTCAACATCAAGGCGCATTCGGCGTGATGCGCTGAATGCTGTAAGGAATGCGTGTTCCTGCTCGGTGAGAGCACGGGAAAGATGAAAGTAACCCAGAAAGTCAGTTGTGTATCCCATTGTATACCTGTGTTTCCAACATATTCTCACCCTCCCCTCCTTCACTTTTTTACTGTCCATCGGCAGCCTGAATCATGCGCATACGGTGTATTTCGGTTTCCTGCGTGGTGAAAATGGAGGAGGCGAGGGCTTTGATGTGGGGAGCCTGGGTTTTCGCCAGAATGGCGCGGGATGTATGGATGGCCATGGAATGATGGGGTATCATTTCCCGCACCCACTGACGATCATCCACCCACCATTGTCCCCTGGCGGCCTTGTAACAGAAGCCGATTCCCAACAAGGCCAAAAACCAGCCCCATGAGGGCAGGGGGTGCATGAATCCCTCTACGAGAACCATGGCCAAACTCATTGCGGTGGCAATATAGATTTGATTGAGGGAGATTTGTTGGTGATCCCAGGTATCCAACATGAGTGCGGGCATTCCCCATATGTGCAGGACCATCATAGACGTGAACATAAAAAGGTGTGGCCACAACATTTCTTACTTGTTGTTACGATTACGGTTACGACGTGTCTTGTGTCGCACCAGGATGGTAATTGTTTCATTCGTCACTTTATCACAAATCTTCTTCATGGTCCAACTTTTGGGAACGTGGACTCCCTGCTCCCTGAGGGCTTCCGTCACGTCCTCCTTCTTGAACGGAAATGCCTTGGCCTTTCCTTTGGAAGTCTCGCATTTGGATTTATCATATTCGGTTTGCTGTTGGGTTTGCGGTTGTTGCGGTTGCGGTTGTGGCTGCGGCTGCGCTCCCGCTTTTGCCTCTTCCCTCAGAACCAGATCAATTAATTCACCCTTGAGGTATCCGGAATGACCGGTATATCCACGACCCCTCACAAGCACCAAAATTGCATTCATCGTCATTTTATTCAATTCATTAAAGCGTGCATTGTATCGTGCACGGAGTTCCTGTGAGGAAAGCTCCTCCTCTACCACCCCCTCTTCTTCTGCAATCACAATGCGAGGCTGCTGGGCACGTGTTTTCACACAAATACCCTTCTCGTTTCGCACTTTACCCGCCTCACACTTCTTCACACAGCGTCCCGAAATGGCCGAGCGTTCCTGATTTTCGGGGCACGGTTTGGCAACTGCAGGTGCCACCACCGCGGCAGGCGCCTTCTTACGCTGTTCCTCTTTCACGCGGCGCTCCTCCTCCTCAATCGCCTGGTAGGGTTGCATGGGTGTAGTACCGCCCTTCTCCTCTTCCAGAATTTCCAACAATTCCTCTCTCACCTCCCTCGTATTTTTGGGGGATTCATCCAACCACGCCAAAATAACGGAAGGTAATTCCGATTCCACCAAAAACGGTTTCTTTGATTTCTCAGACATGAGGGGCAATTTGTTGGGAGTCAAAATGATAAACCGGCGTTCCTCGGTGCGGTTCTGGGAAGGCGGTGTAAGACGTCCGATGAGTTCAAATCCGTGGCAGGAATCCCGCGTGAATAGAATCGTGAAATCCGTATTTCCAACAACTTCCTCGTAAAATGCCCATTCACCACGGGTTCTCCATATTTCGTGTAGGGAATCCCATAGTGCCTTGGAGTATAAGTTACCGAGAATACCCGCCCAGATATTTTCCGAAATAACCTGGCCCGTTCCTTTGGCGGGTCCGACATAGGGCACAATACCCTCCCAAGTGAGGGGGATACCGGCATTTGTACCCTCACATCCAACATCTTGTGCCCCCATCTCCTCCGGAATCACGAGACCCTGTGTGTATCGCGAGGGGCGACGGCCCTCCAGACCCAGCGCCTTAAACACCGCGGCATCCCCCCGTCCCTCAAAACTCATGAGGACGGAATCCCCCTCACGTACAACGCCCACGGGGGGGCGCAGACGGGCCACACCCTTTTGGAGAACCTGTAAGGCGGGTTCATTCGTGCGCAGGAGTTCATCCACCAGGCGGGCCACAATGACGAACGCGGGGTCCACGAATCGCTCGGTGGGGGCCGCATGGATCAGGCACGTGTTTGATTCCGCGGACCACGCACACGCTCCGTGGCATTTTCCCGCGGGGAGTTTGAGACAGTTTCGGCGTAGAGTTGCAATCTCGCGATTCGCATCGGCCTTCACGGAAATCCACTGCGTGACCACGGGTGCCAACAAAAGGTCCATGCGACGCCGCAATTCAAACAGGGGGAGTCGGATGCGCGACTCGCGCAGGGATTCAATGGCGCGTTTGTAGGGAGTGCCGGCGGCCGTTGCCAACCATTCGTGTAATGAGAGACGTACGTGTTGATAGGCCTCTTCAAGGGCCTCCTCGGGATTATGAAGGGTATCACCGGTAGTTTCACCGAATGCCGCGAGACCATCTTCCTCCCATGGCAAGAAATCAATGTGCACGGATCCGCGTAAACTGGCGGCAAGGGGGTGGGCAATTACCGCATCGGCTTTCACGGGTTCCAAGGGAATCAGGCATCCTGCTTTGGTTTCCAGGGCTACCAACATGGTTGTCCCTCCACGCGCCTGGGACCGTAGGGCCACGGGTGTAAAACCTAGGAAGTCTTTTGACAGACTGGCGAGAACGTTCAGCAGGGGCACGAGGGGGGACAGGGGCAGCGCCTCCACATCGTATTGGGAGGGTAAGGAAATATCAATGGTTCCGTCGTCCACGGCGGGCAAAAATACCGCCAGTGCACCGACAGTTACCGCGAGTCCAACAACGCGCCGTGTACGATCGCGCACAATATTGCGAATGGTCATATTCTCATTGGCGGGTTTCTGTAGGATGGTAATGAGTCCTCCAAGGCGGGGAATGCCACCCTGGGGTTTCTCGGCGGCCCATGGATATTCAACAGGTGCGGGACGGGCACAACCCGTCGTGGTATCAAAGTAATCCGCGTAAAATGACCGCAGGGCGGATTGTACAGGTGCGGACAGTTTACTAAAATCCGGCAGGGAAGGATCCACAACTCCCAACAAATTATCCGGTCCCTCGTAAAAAATCAGGGGTTCAACGATTTGTGTCCGGCGGTCCTCGTATAGGAAGAGGACAGGGGGTTGTGCAGAAGTGGACTGGAAACGCGGGGCTATTCCTAGGGAGGGGCAGCGAATACGGACATGGTCATTTTCATCCGTCGTTATGACGGCGAGAATGACACCTGTTGTGGAAAATAGACCCGGTGCGGCAAAGAGGTGTTCCCAAAGGCGCAGCTCTTTCCGCTGAGTGGCGTCGGCCATATAGGCGCGGAAACGGGACCACGCCCCGTATAAAAAGGCGGCATGGGCCCGCTGGGCGGGCAAGGGAATTCCCATGCGTCCACACCATTCCTGAAGAACACCGGCGGTGGGCCGGTTTTCGGGATCCGCGAACTCGGCGGGTAGTGTACCGTAATTCGCCTGTTGGAAAGCGCGGAACATTTCGGCCTCACGTGTTTCCAACAAATCCGTCACTACTTGTTCCGGTGACAGGGCAACGGCCTGGAAGGGGGGAACATTCTGAGATACGGCGGCACCGGCGAAGGCAATGAGTTGCAGGATCATATTACCGATATTCCGCAACTTTGTGCCCAATCCAAGACGGAAGAAGGCCTTTCCGCGGAGTTTCGGGTGTGTATAAATTTTTCCGTGTTTGGGACTCTCCAGATATTGTTTGTGGTCCTGGCCCAAAAAGGCATCCACGGCTTCCGACACGAGTCCCACCTTCCCCAGTTCCAGTGGAAAGCTGGTGGCGGCTAAAATGTAGGCGCGCACAATGGCCCGTGCGGCCACTTCCACCTTCGTGCCCTCGGCCACTCCCTCCACCTCCTTGGCGTCCAACTTGATGCGAATGGAATGGAATACATCCATGAGATTTCGGACCGCGATAACATCCACCGCCTCCGCTTTTTTGGGCGTTTTGGGACCCTCCTGTTGGATGGGGGGTAAGTCCACAATAGGTGCGGGAAAGGGGGCACTTTCCTCGGGTGGAATGACATTTCCAGGATCCGTGAAACAACATGGGACCACAAATCCCTTTGGATGGTACAGTTCCGTTCCAAAACCCGCGTAGCGGGCCACGACACCCGTAGCCGCCTTCGTGGTATTTCCGCGGCGTAGTACAGTTTCACCCGCCTTGGGCACCTGATCCCGCGGAATTTCCCTACCGCCGCAAAACGGGCATGTATTCGCGGGTTTTGCCTGTCCACGCCGCGAGATCTTGCCCGTGAATTCCTTATCAATAATCGGCAAATCGTCACGAATACACCAGAACTCGGCACAAATATAATAATTGGCCCGCCCCGTTCCCGCGCGAACCACAAGCCACAGGGGCTTAGAATCCTGGTATTTGAGTAATTCGGCGATTTCCTCCTTTGCCCCCGCGGGTGCATCTTTCATTTTATCCACCACCGATTTTCCGTCTTTTCCGTCTTTCAGGGGAATACCGAGACGAAGAACGCGTTTCTCCATTTCCAACAAATCCTCTAGCGTCTTCTTCTGCGCCTTGGCCTCTTTAATACGTTCACCCAGCACCTTGGAAGTAAAATAGACGGCGGTGCGATCGTATGTTGAGAGTGGGGCCTCCACCCAGTGCACACTATCGCCGTAAAGGGATCGCACACGGCGATAGGCCTCAGGAGACATGACATTGGGCTGTTTATTGGAGGACGATTGGCAGGTACGCGAGAAAAGTTTCGTGGATTGCTCGGTCTTGTAACTAAACAGCTCGGAATCGTGGTTCTGCAGACGCTGAATCAAAAACTTATCCAGGGGCGGCAGGGGCGGTTCATCCGCGCTTATGGGTTCAGGAAATCTCACATCCGTCTCAATTCCCAATACAGGTGCGGGCGCGGGCTCCGGCTCCGTTTCGGGTGCGGGCTGTAAGTCCTGTAGGGGTTCCGGTTCCGTGCCAAACTGTTCCATGTATGTGGGATCAAATGTTCCGTACATTTCCATGGTCTGCATCCAATCATCCATTTGCCCCACATTGCCCATCGTGGGCTCCTCCGCCAGAGGTGCCTCCTCGGGCATGGGTGGTATACCAGGTCCACCGAGTGTATTCGTTGTCGTGGTAGTCATACTCAGTTCCTGGGATGTGTGGGACACCCAAATTTCCAACATACTCAAAATACGTATCAGATCCGTGTAGGAATTTGTGCCCGCCAGGGTAAAAAGGTAATCGGGGTGATGATTGTAAAGTGCCACGGCTGCACCGGTTCCATATTTTGCCACGGCCTTTTCGGGTGCCTCGGAATCCAACAAAACATACTCGGCATGGCGATTGATCCAGGTCGTGAGGGCCGCACCCGCCTCCGTGGGACCCAGACCAAACTCGCGTGTAATGGCGCCAATGTACGCGGCCACCGGAATCGCCTCCACGGATTGAAGGGACTCCTTCAAAAACAGGTCGGCAATGTAGGACATGATGGGATCCCGTTCCTTTTCGTAGTTGGAAACGGCCTTCCACCGCAGATTCACGGCGGCGGCCTCACCTGTATGGCTACCCTCCTCCTTGAAAAGCGGCAAAAAGGGGTCCGCGCGTTTACGTAGCTCCGCCTTGGAGGGTTTACGAATATCCTGCTGCAAGGTGTATTTGTAGGTGCCCGTAAACTCATCCAGACGACCCGTAGTCGCCACATCCACATCCTTCCACGGGGTGGTTTCCAGAAGGCTGCGGAGTTGCTGCATTGCCTCATGGACCACATCGTGGCCAAGCGGTGCATCGCGTCGCGGGGCTCCCAACACGGCCTCACCGCTCCCATCCTCGTGAATGCGCAGCATCCAGGCGGCACCAAAGGGAGCCTTGGGATGCATGAGGGGTGCCTTTCCCACAATGAGACTCCCCTGTTCCGCGGCGGGGGCATCGGCGAGCAGGACTTTCAACAACTTCGCATCCGCCAGTAGTGGAATTCCCGCGGGACTGAGGGCCAGTTTCAGAAGAGGGGGCGTCCGTTGATTCGCGGAAAAGAAGCGAAGAATGGGCATTTGACGTGTTGGGGTCATGGTGTGAAACAGGATATCAAGGGGCTCACGGAGATCCTGGGCGGGCAGGAAAATGCGGAGAGCGCGGAGCTCATGCAGCCTGATGGGATTCGTGGAGGGCGTTGTAAGAAATCCCTCCAATTTCACCAGGCGTGCCTGGCGCGCCTCCTGAAACAGGCGCGCCGTTTCCAGGGACTCCTCCTCCGTTTCCGTAAGGGGGGTCACAGTATCCGCGACCGCCTCGGCATCCGCCGCGGTTTCCAACAAGGGAAAGTAGAGTTGTAGGAACCCCGCGACGAGTGTGGGTGTCACGGTTGTTGTGAATCCGCGCATGACGGTCGCCAGTGACCAAATATGGATTTCCGTCTGTGTATTACCGAGGTCTTCCAAGGTAACACCGGCGAGAATTGTTGGGAATACGGGTTTGCGCACATCTCCCTCCATCAAATCGGTGGACGGTTTACCATATACCTCGGGGTCAAGGGGGTCGGCCATTGCGGTCGCAAAGGGCCATCGGAATTCAAGGGGTTTGTAGAGTCCCTCGGCAGTCTTTGTGGCCATGAATAGACCCGCGGACATATGGGCACGATCGCCATAGTGGAGTGCAATGTGCTGTTTCATAATTCCAACAGAATCAAATGGATATGCACGAAATGTCCATGCGGGCGCCACCTTGGCGGGTCCCGTATGTTCTATAACTCGGATTGTCTTGGAATCCAAGGATTCAATCCGGGGTGGGCTAATTATATGCATCCCTTCTACGACGGTTCCACAATATCATCGGCAACGCCAGACTTATAAGTCGGCTGATCCGTAATGTGGACACCACAGTATTCCACGGGGTGGGCAGCGAAATCCGTATACTTATAGACACCGAGTTCTTCGGCCTGTGTTAGAAGCCAGGCGAAGTTATTCCAAAAGTCGGGTGAGTGTCCAATACTTGATGTGCCCATATGGGCCATTTCGTGGAGTGCCACGAATACCAGGACGTTCTCACTTACCAGTTCCTCCTGGGCATTTCGTTGGCGCAGGCACATATACACCTTTTCCTTATCCACCGTGTAGGAAGTGTGGACGGCCTCGGGTGTGGATTCGGAGAATTGATCGGATGTGCAGGTGAAATTGGCGACGAGTTGTTTCACGAACGGCTTGCGTTCATGGGTTTCGGCCAGGTGATTTTTAAGACGGCAGAGGTTTTCGCGAATACGTGCCAGGCGATCCGCGGCTTCCTGTTTATCCGGTAAATTCCTCACATAGTAGCGTTGTTTATCCACGGTTGATTCCACGTAGGCCATGGGATATTTGCTTTGTTTCATGGACAATCCGACATATGCCAACACGATAATAATAATCAAAAAAACCCAGGACCAGCCGGTTGACCCGCTCATGGCTGTATCCATATTACTCTATTGGGGGTACCCACACTTCCAACATGTCCCTCCTCCTCCTCCTCATTCTCTTCGCACTACTCAAAAATCATGCCGGTTTTCAATAGTCATCGTACATTTTACATTCAACACAATACTTACTGCCGCAGGCCTCGCACAGACAGGTGCAATAGCTGCGGTGATAGCGCTCACAATCGGCGCACCCAATTGGACTCTCCTGGTCCTGTAGACATTCAAACTCGTAGCGGACATGCTTGGTGATTTCAAGCCATTTGTTATTGACGGCGTCCACTTGTTCGGACCAGAGGCGTGCCAGGCGGCGCCAGCGGCGCATCTCCTCTTGCTTCTGCGCAAACTCGGCGGGGTGGGCCTTCGCCCAGGCGTATAGGGGCTTCTGTTGGCAATCCAGGGAGCAGATGCACATATTCTCGGCGATGCGGTAGCGGTCGCAACCGCAGTAAATAGGATAGTAGGGTTCCGGTCCCTGTAGAACAGGCCTCTCGCCGAGGGCAGCATAGGGTGGGAAGTCCTCAATCTTCATATTGAAGTAGGGGCGATCAGGGAGCATAGCAGCTGCAGTCACTACAGGAGCGGTTGTCTCAGTGCTGCCAGTTGGATAACCAATGAAAGGAGGGAAGGAGGGAGAGGACATGTTGGGAATGAAGAAGGGAAAGGGAAGGGAGGGAAGGGAAGGAAGGGAAGAGAGAAAGAAGCCGGAAGTGGAGAACCACACCTCTTCACCCAAGGATATCTGGGACCTTTCAATTTTTTCCGCTGTTTTTCGCAATACACTACAGATATGCCAACACGTCGCCTCGCTCATCGCCGCACCCATCGTGCGAAACTGCGAAGGAAAACCCGTGGTAAGCAGCGTGGTGGTAATTCATTACAAGACCTCTTGAAGGCAATTGCGGATAAAAAGGTGGAGGATGTAAGGTCAATTCTGGAGGTAAATCCTACGATTTCCAACAGTACTCCTAAGCTACTATATAAGGCAATTGAATCTAACAATTCCGACACAGTACAAGCACTTATTCAGTATGGTGCGAATGTGAATGTAATGGATAAGGAATATGGTGCAACACCCCTTTTATATTGTATTGGAAGCGGTAAATCCCCTAAGATATTCAAGCAACTCATTGATGCCGGCGCGAATGTGAATCAGGGCGATGCAGATGGGGATACACCCCTTCATTTATCCGCCGCCGCGGGTTACCAAAAGTACGTGGAGGAGTTATTGCAACGGGGTGCGGATCCCAGGGCTACCAACAAATACGGTTTAACCCCCCTTCATCTTGCAGTATCTAACGCGCGTCCCGGAATCGGAAAAATGCTCATTGAACGTGGGGCGGATATCAATGCGCGGGATAACAGTGGAACCCCGCCCATTTTGACAATATTTGATATTGAAGAGGAGAGTAAATTGTTGAAAGTGCTGGAAATGCTCCTGGGATTCCCTGCATTGGACATCAATGCAATAAATGAGGAAGATACTGGGGAAACGGCTCTCATTACAGCCACCATGAATGGGTATCTAGAAACGGTAAAACGCCTCCTCAAAGCCGGTGCGGATCCGAATCGGCAAATGACCGGCGGTGGGTATACTGCATTACATGTTGCCGCCATAGAGGCCAATGCGGAGATATTTAATACATTGTTGGAAGCGGGGGCATCCCCGAAAATACACGGAGTGAATGATATGACTCTCCTGGCAAGTGCTGCATTGGGAGGAGACATTGAACTCATAAAACGTGTATTGGAGATCAATCCGGAGGAACACGTAAATACGAGAAATAAGAATGGGCACACGGCACTTTTATATGCGTTGAATAGAGGAAACTTTGATGCGGCACGGCATCTAATGAATCTTGGTGCACAATCCGATATTCCAACAAACGATCAAATGACCGCCCTTATTGTCGCCCTGGATGCCAATAAACCCGATATCGCCAAGTATATGTTGTTGGGCGTTCCGTCCAAAAAGACCTCCACCAATAACCACTCAAATCTGAACCCCAACATTCCGCTAAAATACCCCAAAGCTGATTTCACGATAGGTCACAATCTGGTTGGTAAATCGGCCCTGTACATTGTGATTGAAAAGGGATTTCAGAATATTGTGCAAATTATGTTGGATGGTCTGAAAATGCGACCTCTTGAAGCACGCCAGGAATACCTGAATCGCCAAACCAATGAGGGAAACACCGTCCTATTTGCGGATAAACTGACACCGGAACTCGTAGGGACATTGTTGGAGTTAGGGGCCGATCCCGCCATTTCCAACAAACTCGGTAACTTCCCCTTTCAACACGCGAAATCCCCTAAAATACGCGAGATGTTGGCGATTGCGCCACAGGATCCCATGTCATTCAACAACAATTCTGCGAAAAATGTAACCAGCTTTTGGCGTACTTCGGCACCCATTCGGGAGCTCCCAACATCTTCGCTCACTGGGAATATTCCGCGACGCATGCGTCTCCCCCAACGTGCGGAGGAGGCCGTGTACAACGATCCCTCACTATCAACAGGACTCGTGACTTCAAATGTATTTGTTCCTCCAGTAGCACGGCGACTTATGAACGATCCGGTTGCTCCCTAAACCCGCTTGTTTCGTTTCAATCAATAATATCATACAATGCGATGCATTGAATGATATAATTAAAGCGGGATGATTGGTATTTTGTTGGCATTTAGAAACCCTCCAGAGGCTTACGCTGGAGGTCGGGCTCAATAGTGCTCTGGTTCCAGATGCTCACCTGCATCTGGGGATTTGGGGGCTCGGAGCGGAGCTGCTGGTTGGCGTTACGCAGACTCTGGCCGACGGTGTTGACACCAATGAGGGCACCGGCGCTCAGGAAGTTCTTACCGCCAATATCTCCCTGGCCGGTGGGGTTCGCCTGGGCCCACTTGGAGTTCTGGTCCATGGGGAGGAGCTCCTGGGGGGACAGCTGGTTCTTGGGGTAGCAGTTGGCGGGCTGGGCGGCCTCAGGGAAGGGAGTGGAGGCGGGGTTCTCAAAACCCTCGTACTTCTTCATCTTCTGACCCGTGGCACCGGCGAACATCTCCTTCTTGGGAGAAGCGAACTTTTCCTGCTTGGCCATGGCATCGGCCAGAGCCTTAGAAGCGGCGGAGAGCTGACCCACCATGGGATCTGCACCGTTTTGAAACTTCTCCACCTGCATACCAGTGACGGAAGAGGGGTTATTCTCAGGGAGAATGGGCATCTGCTGCTCAGGCATCATGCCGGCTGCAGCGGCCGAGGGACCGCTGGCCATACCGCTGGCCATATCGCCGGCCATCTGCTGCATACCGGCGTCCTGGAAACCCTCACGTGCACCCAAAATGCCACCGAAAGTGGGATCCATCATGTAAAAAATGGCAATGGCAAGTCCAACCAAAAGCAGAACCAGCACAATATTCCGGGATGAGTCCGCCATACTTCTTTATCTATCTGCCGACAGAGTTATTTTTTTGCCGATTTAATCATCCTCGTCCTCCGAAAAATCCGATTCATCCTCGGAGAGATCATATTCGGCAAAAAACCGGTCCACAGCGGCATCGGCCTCCATCCTGGCCTTGGCGGCCGCGGCCAGAAGGGTCCGCACACGCCCCTTGGCCTCCGCCTTACGCTGTTCGGTATCCGCCAACCGGACCACCCCCTCCTCGGAGGCGAAATCATCCGAGTGGACGGAGACACCATCATCCCCAACACTCTCCTCCCCCTCACTTCCATCCGTACCGAAATCCAGGTCAATGACCACGGAACTTTCGGGAAGAGGCCCCTTTACCTCCACATCCCAGACCGGCACAATACTTTGCCGGGAGATGATGACACCCAGTGCCTTTAGTGCAACACGCGACCCGGCACCCTTTTGGCGAGACCCCGCATCCCAACAATCCTGCCGACTCCATTCTCCCACACCACCGCGCAGTATGAGACCCCATGTGGGTGCGAGTGCCGTCAGAGCGGCGAGAGTGGGGGGCGTCTTAAACAGCACCTTATTGCGAGTCAGATCGCGGAGAGTCTTCTCGCGAAATCCATTCATGAGCGGTTGGATACGGAGATCGGGTGTGGGAAATTCGGCATCGCGCTTCCATTCCAACTCCAGCGACGAAAACACAACGGGCACCGTCAGTTTCACCAGAAAGGTGCCATCCGCACGGCGGTCGGGTGATTCAAAAACGTCCATGTGATTTACTGGAATTTCCAACAATCTCCCCGCCTTAGGCTGCTATGCGTCAAATGAGCCTTTGGAAATTCGTACACCGCGTTAAACATGGATCGGGACCGATACAAGGAGGCAACCGATGACCTGGCCGGCCACATCGGGGAAAAAGTCCTGCATGTCCTGCGACATCCGGAAAATCAGGCGCGCCTACAATCCATAATGGACCCCATAGTGAGTCATATTATTCAGCGGGTTTTCCCATACATTTTGCTATCCGCCATCCTATTTCTCATATTATTCATACTCACCATTGGAACGTTCTGGATTGTCATGCGGTCCGGTGGCATTCCCGCCGCAACGGCGGCAGCCGTCGCCGCCGTGACCATGTGAAGGCCCCGTGGGCCGAAGCCGAGCAAGTAATGGCGAATCGGGTTCAGCGGGGGGTGGCCCCGAAACCCATTTTTCACGTTGGCGTGGACAAAGAAGGGTTTCCCATGTATCATCGTCACCCCGCAACATCGCCGCGCCCCGAAACCAGGCCGTGGCGGTCCGTATTCCCTGGCTTTCCAGGATTTCCAACAATGTCTTGCCACCTCGTATCAACCAGTAGGCGGATTGATAGGAGATTGTTGGAATTGTAGGTGCGTAGTCGCAACCCATGAGAACGCACATATCCACGAATTGCGCATATGTGAGCTCGGAGGCGGCGAGGAGCTGAGATAGCCGATAGTGCCGACAGGTCGTGTAGGAAGTTGTGGGGACAAGGAGATGTTCCACGCCCCGTGGAAGAAAGTCCAGGTCCGCGGTAACAATCGCCGCCAAATCCCCCCTACGTGCGAGAAATGCGAGGAGGGAATCGGCCTCCCCTTCGGCATTAACACTCAGGACACCCATTGCATAAAAGAGCTGTTTGACCTCATTGCGATCCTGCACGGATACCTGGCGTGCTTCACGTTCGGCTTCGGGAAGACGTTCGCGTTGGCGACGGCGTCGTGAACACGTCCCGTCCTTTTCACGCGGGGATTTCCCATCAAATACAAACACGGGTTCAATGGCGTATGCGCGCAGGTGTGTAACCAGAGCGGCCAGGGATTCCAACACGGGTTCACGCTCAATACGTGCGCGATAAAGGAGGCTCAGGACATCAATTCCCACGCGTGTGCCGCGAAATGTATCCCATAGGACATTTGATGTCGTGGCGTTAGGACAGACCATTTGTATCCAGCGATTCAGATTGCGAATGCCCATGGGGTGACCTGTTGGGAATGTGGGAGAGGGGGGAGGTGATGGGTGGAGTGGGGGCCGAGTGTCACATCAACTTTGTATTGTCATGCGCAGGGAAATGGCGCGGGGTCGCACTCGCAAGGCCTTTTTGGCGAGTTCCGTGAGTGCAGGAACTGAAAGGCGACAGAGGTCGGCATCCGAGCCGCGCCCATGAAGGAGGAAGTGACTTATGTGGGGAGCCAGGGCCGCCTTAAGAACATAATAGGCCCACACGGAGGTATTTTCGCGCCAGGGTCCACCGCGCTGTTGTGCACGCGCCAGTATTTCCAGAGCCTGTCGTTCCTGCCAGGCCCGTTGTCGTTTCCAGGCCCCGTAATCCGAAAAGTTCCACACACACCAGAGCCATTCCGCGTAGAGTTCAGTCCATGCCTCAAATAGCGCCGGTGTTAGCTGGGAACCTGTTGGAAACTCCCAGCAAGCAAAGGGTTTCGCGGGCATTTCCCAATCCCAGCCAAGGGCATGAATCATTTCGTGTAAGAATACGCGGTCCCATTCCTCGCTACGATACACGAAAATCACGGATGAGTTTTGCATGGTCCAGCCCCCATTGACGGTAAGACGAGAGGGCCATTCGTCCGCCGCGATTTTACGCGGATCGTTGCGCCACCAGAGAACGAGTGTAAAGGGTCTAATGACACCGAGCCAATCCCATAACTTCCCACATGTTGCCGCAATATTCGGTCCATGACGCGTATGTTCCGCCGCGGTCGCATATAAAATGATGCGATGGGGACCCATTGGCCACAGCTTCCCTACAATTCCGGCACTTCCAACAAATTCACTTATCCTCCCTTCATCCCATGTGGACTCACGCATTGCCCTTCTTACGAGCTGCAGGGCGTCGTTTGGCAGGGGCTGTGACTGTGGTTGGGACTGGGACTGGTGCTGGGGCTTGGGGGATTGTTGGGACTGTAGGAAGCGCGACTTGTGTAATTGATGCGCATTCCACACTGTCTGTTCGGCAGACGCCATTTACAGGGGCGCCCGTTTTTCCCCTCCACCATCGTCGCATTACGTCATACATATTGAGAACAGCCCATTCCAGAGAGAGGGGAGTTCTGTAGGAAGTGTGGGGTTCCGACTGCGCCAATGATTCCATAACTTCCCACAAAATATCCGTAGGTGCATCGGAATGTGTGGTATAATAACGTGCTAAAGCGGCGGCACAGGAATCCACGATTTCGGGCCCCGTCTGACAGAAACTCAGGGCGTCGTAAATACGCCGGCGAATCCAAATGACGGTATCAAGGGTGGGAGATGAGCCGGATGCCGCACCCACCATCATGGCACCCACCATTTCGTCGTAAAAGTCCTGAATACGCCGGGGCCACACGGGACTTCCCTCGGGAAAAAAGGCGGCCATGGCCTCGGCACGTTCAGGATGACCCTCCAGGCGATCCCAGGCCTCCGCGGTCCGGTAAGATGCGGGAATCGCCTCATTCTGGCACCACGCATCCACTCGCATACGGGGGACGGGGACGGTTACGAATCCGTCTTCCAAGAGGGCCAGGGCCCCCGTCATTTCGCGCGCGGTCATCCATATCATGCCCGCCGCCCCCGCGGGGAAAACGTATTGCTGGAGAACGGCCCGTACACGAATCGCGGCGGGCAGGGAAAGACAATGGGCGCGCCGCAGAATGACGAGTTTCCGGCCATGTGTTGCATTCAGGACATCGCCCGAGGAAAGAAACATGACCAGGAGTTCACCGATAATCTGTTTATCCTGCATGGATAAATTGGGGATGTCTATTTCAAAATGATAGGGGCTGGCGAGGACAGTGGCCTCGTATCCATCGCCCACGGGGAAAGTGCGTTGTTCCAGTGGATAGTCCATGCGAACACCGTACGCGGCCTCAATCCAGGCACGTGCCTGCGTCGCCTTACCGGAACCGGATGGTCCCAAGAAACACCACGGTGTTGCAAGACGTTGCATTCTCGTTTATATTACTATGTGGGAAGTGTAACGGGTCTTAGACCGACGTATTCTTCTGCTCATTCGTGGCAACGGCATTACGAATCCCGTAAAGCTGGAAGGCCGATACGGACGCCGAGGTGAGTGTCGTGGCAAACAGGATGAATGTGAAAAAGAGGAGGAAGTGGATTTGGGCGGTCGGATTACCCTTGAATAGAATGTATCCGATGAACCATCCAACAATTCCGGCCAGGACGCTGGTGGCCACCACGACTCCCAACAAACTCTGATTCTGCGCCCCAGAGGGCTTGGCGTTCATAGAAAGGGACACCACCATCATGGCAAACAGGGCGATACATAAGCTAACGGAAAACCAAAACTTCACGTCCATTCTTCTATACATTGCCGCCGATAATCGTTGCCACGCCCACCGAAAACAGGGCGGCGGGTAGGCACACTAACATGATGAATCCGTACACCAGGTGTATGAAATAGGTGCGATCAACCGCCTGGATATAGTAGTTGGCGAGAAGGAATAGCACGAATCCCACGATATAAATGAGAGGTGCCAGGACTCCAACATACTTCTCTACGGCATAGGTATCACGTCGGGTAATGTAGGAAATGTGGACCCCACTGAGCATGAGTGCCAGTAGAAGGTATCCTACAGCGAGCCATTTCTCCTTCTCCATTCTATTTGGGTGCACGGAATAGCCAGTTGCCACCAAACTGGAAAGCGCGACTTATATCATTTGTGGCGATCCCCTCGGTTCCCCGAAGAATCGCCACGCAACCGAGGAATACCAGTGTCGTGAGTAAAATGGGAATATAGAGTCGCCGGAAATACGTGTCATTTATGGCGACGAACGTTGAATCGTAGGTGTCCATTCTAAATCGCCCAACGAAATAGAATAGGCACATGGACGATAGTACATATCAGTGCGCGCCGGCACTCAAACGGCGTCCAGGTGAGACCTGTATACCTCCACACTCCCTACATACCATTCAGCGTGTCTGGAATCGCCTCCATCCTGAGAATCCCATACGGCGATCAGGAAGCGGTGAAAGGGGCGGCCGTGGTAAAACACGGCGTCGTCCCACGGTGAGTCTATGGAAGCAGATTCGCGCCATGATGTCCCAGCGATACAAATGCGAAACGGAATTCTGTGTCGTGGATAAGTTGCCGGGTCTCTCTAAAGACGAGCGGAACAGCCTGAAGGGGTTTTTTCGCCCCCAACAACCCTCGGAATGGAAAGAGAAACCGACAACGTGGCTGGATAGTTTCAATATTGAGGACGTGATGGAACAATACGAGGAGGCCTATCCCGCGTTTGAATTCATCGGTCCCGTTCCCATAGACTTTGATGCACCGGATGGGGCCTGGGGTCGCTGTATTGTGAATGAACTCTGTAAGTTGGATGTGAAGGCCATGGCCGCCGCGGGAACCCAACAAATCGGCATTATATTCAATTTGGATAAGCACGACGAGCCGGGATCCCACTGGGTCTGCGCATTCATTGATATTCCCAAATCGTCCGCGTATTACTTTGATTCCTATGGCTATGAGCCCCCCAAGGAGGTCGTGGTGCTGTTTGACCGCCTACGGAAGCAGGGTATCCAACATACCTACTTCAATGACGTGCGGCATCAACGAAAGGGCTCGGAATGCGGAATGTATTGCCTGTACACCATCATTAGTCTCGTGTTGGGGCGATCGTTTTACGATGTGGCCACCCATCGTGTGGACGATGATACGATGAATGCCCTACGCGACGTCCTTTTTGCCACGGATAAGCCACGGAAAGGTGCTATTGAGCGGGCACTCAAACTCCTGCCCCCAAAGACCTAAGAAAAACAAACGTGCGAATTGTAGGAAATATGTCGCTCAGTCAGTCGGCCTTTTTATCCAATGGGAATTACCAGACCGTTGTGGGGTTCCTGCGTAAACACTACGCAACCCGCCTCGGTTCCAACAGTATTCCCGAACGTATGGATGGCCGCATTCAGAAGACTGCGCAGCATTTTATGACGGAGGTGGCGAAGGTGCATGGAGTGGCCAAACCCGTGCAGCAATTGGATCAGGAAGTGATTCGCGAGTCCACGCGATCCCTGGACGAGTGGCTGCGGCGCCAGGATGGCGGGGATACTTTTTCCTTCAATCGTCCACCCCCCATGGCGGCCCTGGTGCCCCCCGTGATTCCCAAGGCGACCACTGTATCCGCGGCGGCCTATGCGCGCCCGCGTGTACCCGCAACTCCAACAGGTGTGCCTGCGCAATCGGCGCAGAATGTGGGTGCATCCTTTGAGGAGGTCGCCGCACTCTTTGGTGCACGCCCCGCAGCGAGTGCTGCAGCCGCCTGGCCCGCACCGGTGGAAGATGAGGAGGAGAACCCGGTAGTGCTTCTTAAAAAGGCACAAAAGCAGCGCGAGGCGGAATTGTTGGGAGGTCGGGTTGACGCAGCGGCACCCCGTATTGATATTGAGGAGTTGAATCCCCTGCCCCAGTCGCAGCCCCCGCCGATTCGTACCGCTCCACTGCCCCAGGATTATATCATTCCCCAGGAACCCGTGGTAAAATACCGCAATACTGAATACAATATTTTCTTGACGAGCAGTGATCGCGACTGGTTCAAGAATCGTACGGAAAACCGCTACAATTTCTCGGTCACCTTCAATCCTGGCAATCGCACCGGTTATGGTTATTCACCCTCGGTACAGGAACGCTTCCGGAACATTGAGCGTATTGAGTTTGTAAAGGCCCTGGTTCCCACGGAATCCCTAACACAGCTTATCCGGTCCACGAATGCATCCACGGGAACCCTTACATTTAACACGGATCGTCTTGTAAATATTCTTTCCCTACCGTTTGTGGGCCTTCGTATTGCCGAAATTAATAACAATGGCTTCTCCACGAATCCCCGCGAGGATAATACATTTGCCATGTTGCAATATGACGCAGCCTGGAATTCCAACACGGTCATCAATCCCGCCTATGGCAGCACCGTAGTGGGTGCATTGAGTGCAACGGGGTACGCGGCCATGATTCCGAAATTCCTGAAATCCCAGCGGGTGTACGAGCCCACACCCTTGGCGGGTCTACAGAAGTTGACCATTCGTATGGAACGTCACGATGGCGTGATACTCAGCAATGATCCGGATGTGTTCAGCATTCGGCGTATTTGTTTGAGTTCCAAGATATATAATGCGGGCATTGGTATTGCAGCAACCGATAACACCACGTATTCCGGCGGTGCTAATGAATATATTTACATTCAAACGGATGTGTATTTTCCTGGATCCGCCTTTTCGGAGGGGGACTTGTTAAACATACAGGGATATACTGTGGCTGCCACGGGAAGCGGTACTCCCGCGGACAGTACACGCGTAGATTTTGAGAATTACATGAATGCGCCAGGAGCATTGAATGTCGTAGCGATTGCATATGTTACAGGTAGTGGTGGTGGTAGTACATTAACGGCCGGTGTAAATAGTGCTGGTTATGCCAATGTTATCATTGTACGTTCCCGATTTCCGGACCCCTCCACCGGTGCAACTACGCGCACAGGAGTGGCCTTATTCGGCGGCAGTTCAACGGAAGAGGACGAATTGGAACTGCGTATTCGTGACCAGGACTCCACGGCGGCCACGGCTGCCCTAATAAACCTGAGTCGCCAGACTCATGTGGTACTCCGTGTCATTACACGTGATATGGATGCAGCGGCGAACATTCGTCCCGACAACGTGTAAGAAAAGGCGGCCCCCTAATTAAGAATGAATGGCGTCTTTTTGGCTATATTGGCGGTCATCATAGTGGCCACGCTATCGTTTTTGATGCCCTGGGTATCAAAAAAGATAGAGGAACCTTTTACTGCTGGTGGTGGTGGCGGAGGCAGCGGTACATGCTTGACGGCGGAGTCTACGACCCCCGTGATTATACCATCTGCTGCAAATACCAGGGCTGACCATGTGGAACTCGGAAAACAGAAGTACAATTTCCTGGGTCTCCTACAATCCAATCCCACGCGCCGCGCATTTGATACCGGCCTCGCACCTTCCGCCGTTGGATCCATTGATAATACAGTGGGTCCGGATGGCACTACAATGTTGAACAAGTTGAATAAAACGCTGCAAAGTGCCCTGGAAACGGTATTTCTGGATCCGCAGACCAAAGATCTATCGGGTGCCGTAATGCCCAACATAAGCTTCGGTCCATCTTATGCGCCCATATTGAATAATGGTGGCGCTTATTTTGAGGATGCCCTGAAACCGGAACGGGCGGAACGGAGGCCACGTGTTGGATATGTGGAGGAGCGTTTACCTCCGCGGGATCAGGGTTTACTGGATGCCGCCAAGTGCGAAGTGAACAACATGTTTTATCAACGGACGGAAGGAGCCGATGGAATTGAGGCCACGTTGTTGGACCAGCGAAACCGCGGACAAATGTGTAAATTGCTTGAACCTTCAGCTACGATTAATCCGATTAAGGATGCGTTTGGGTCGGATGTCACAAAGATATGTGGTGTATGCATAAAGGGCGCCAAACCTATTTCCGAGCCGAGCGTATATAATCCAGGTGGTAAAGCATATAACGGAATCGGTGGTATGTTCATTTCGGAAGGAGATAAAAATGTGGATGCCGAAAAAGCGAATAGGGCAGGAATTACCAATCCAATAAATGCTACCTACAAGCCCTCCTATGGAGCTTGCGAGGAAGGGTATTTTTTCATTCCAGGTCAACATACCCAGTGTATGAAGGCGGCACAACGTCTCAATTGCGATGAAATACAGGCCACGGGTGGATTTGATGGCGGCGTTGCGAACGATGGAACAGCGATTGGTAATTCCGATTGTCGTGCATGTATTGATTCGCAAAAGGTAAATTACGCGTATTATAAGGATGTTGGGGGTTCCGGAATACGCCTGCGTATCGCTGTGCCCACTGGAACTGGAAGAACACTCATGAAAATTACGCATAAGGATAAAACGGGTGGTACCAGATTCAGTAATGCCGCACCGTACGTATTTACTTCAACCAAGTCAACGGATTTTACGATAAAGTCGGTAGGTGAATCCGCATTAAAAAATATTGGAATTTTGACTCTCGGTAATGCAAAACCTGGAGATACTATTCAAGTCCAAGTTGTTCAGGAATACCCACATCGTCCACGTGAAATACCCAAGGAAGTCTTTTTTGTCCAATTTACAACCGATGGTGGTAAAACACTGGCCGATGCCCAAAAATTGGCGGATAGTTTAGATTGCGACTTGGCCACGAAAGCCCAGCTTGACGAAGCGCAATCAAAAAACATGCAAGTATGTGAAGCCGGATGGGCGTCGGATGGAATTTACACTGTAAGGGGTCCAAGTGTTCAGTTTGCCGCCACTGGAGAACGTGTATGTAGTTCCAACACAAATAAGGGTGGAGTAACATCCATAATTGCTCTTTCACCGACTTCAGCTACGCAGGATGCATCCGGTGCATGGTTGTATGGTGTTAAGCCGTCGGCGGGTTTTGTCAAGCTGGAACAAATTGGCGCCGATGATTCAACGGAAGTAGATCCCAAAATATCCAATTTTTACACTTATTACACTCAGACTACAAGTAGTGATGCGAGCGTTTCACCCGATGTAAAAACGTCCAAATACTTTTTGGAATCCAACAATGCATCCATCGCCTTACCCAATTACCGCGGAATTTGCATTCAAATGGAACAGAATACCACCCCGTCTTCAATATCTGTTGGAATTGAAAATTATATTACGAAGGTTGGAACCGCAACCATTGATTCCAATATTATAAATCGTCTCCAGAAATATTCGCGCAATGGACCCTTTAATGGGAGTGAGCGAATCAAATTACCCACCACAGACCTGACCACGGGTCCCTATGCGACCATGAATCAAAACCAGTATTGGCTCTGGTCACCCCATGAAGGAGATACACAAAGTGCAGTATTTGATTTCACATTCGTGGTCCCTGGATTTTTTGAGATCCCAACACATACCGAAGATCAGTCCAAATGCCTAAACAGTGTACTCTTTGACACAAAGGCGCATCTGGATATGGCCGTGCCAAGTGTGTGTGATACAAGCACCGATCCATCAGACGAGTGTATCGCTTCCCTGTTCCAGAAGGCAGGTGGCGATTTAATGAATGGTGAATTGAGTCCATTGAAATCCGGAATCACCAACGACGATAACCTCAAATATTTCCGATTCGCGAAGCCCACTCAAAAACGCTCCGCTGCCCAAATTCAGGATGTGCTGAATAATATTAAGAAGCGTATGCGGGGCGAGGGTCTCGCAAATTTCACGGATGCCGAGCGTATTGCGGAGATGAACAAGGCCTCCAAACAACTCATTGGGCGTGACGCAGTTGGACCCTGTCAGGAATTAATGGAGACGGATCTGGGTATCAAAATCGTGGCCAAAAAGCTGGGTGCAAATGGGTATGATGCAAAATGCCTGGACTTCCTTTATCGCAATACAACGGGAGACTCCAACAATACGGTAACCGCCCTCCGTGATGGAACGTATCGTGATATCGGCGCCTTTTTTTCGGGCTTGAAATGGCCCAGCGAATACAATGGCACCGATGAGTCCACATATCCCTATCGTGCCTGTCAACCCGCCGGTTCATGGGCGCCCATTAAAAATGGGATTGATAACACCCAAGCAATTAAAGCGATTAATGACGAAATTGGTGCATTAAATGTGACAGGACTCTCGGATATTGAAAAGGCCATCAAGGTATTTAATGATTTACACGAAACCGCCAATTCCAACACAATATCCGATGCCGCCAAACAGGAATTGGCAATTGAACGGTGCTATGGAATTAAGAAGAAGACATTCGTCACCAATTGTAATGGTATTCTTGGAACTATGTTGAAAATCATGGACTTCAATGGAACCGATGCAAGTGGTAGCATTGTATCGTTGACGTTGAAGGACGCAGAAGGTAAAACAATTCCCAGCATAAATACCGTAAGATTTGGAAGTGAAGTTGCCGTTCAAAAGGTACAATTGACATTTAACACTAAAATCATAAAACCCTACATTGTTCTCCTGAAAGATGCACGTAACGTTGTTGCCCAAAAGGTAATTCCGGCCGCGCGCGATTTATCCAATGCGACCGTGGAATTCTTACAGGAGGATGTGCGTCCCTACATTTCCTACAATGATATCCGCCAGTCCGCAGGCACCACGACCATTCTGCGCTTTGAATCGACGGTGGGCAGGGGGTATTTCCTGGATATCAATGGAAACGTGACGGCAGTCACGGACACCACCACTACAACACAATTTGAACTCAGTACACCCCAATCAAATTACACTTCATCCACCGATCCCATCTATTCCCTGAAAATCGGTAATAAGTTCATTGCAAGGGACATCTCCACAAGTGTTGCTCTCTCCCCCTCTACGACCCAGAGTCCCATCATAAACGTAACAACGCGTAATGCGAATTCCGACTGGGCCATAAAGCCCGCCGTAAATGGTGCCTACGCCTTCGTTTCCCTGGAACTGGCCAACGTGGCCGGTTACTATTTGGTGGCGGAGCCACAGGCCGACGGAACCTTCAAGGCGAAGGCACGTGTCATTAACTCCATGAGTGATGTGGATAAATTCCTCGCCTGTTGGCGTTTGTATCCTGCGGGAAGTTAAATCCCCCCGTCCTTAACAAGGAAATGCCAAAGTTATGGCTCATTGTATTCATACTAATACTATGCGCCATAGGATGGATGTTGGTAACACCGGCACATGAAGGATTCGCCTCTACGGCAGTGGAACCCACGACATGGGATGCTCTCCGCGATTTCTTTCATTATCAGGTGTCACCCGTTGATAACCCACAAGGAATTCCCATTATCAGGGATCCCGGACAAGTTGATTCCGCAATAGAAACACCTGGCTACGATTCAAAATACCAGTCACTCTTCAAATTCCTACAGAACACCACGGATCCCAACATATCCGAAGATGAGAAATGTCGCGCATTGGGACATCCACGGGAACTCACAGGTTCACGTAATAGCCGTCCCATTAACGGTGAGCAGGTACGGAATGGACAAGGGTGTGGTTGGTGGTTCGTGGCGAATTCTGACACCCCATCCGTCGCGGCATTTGGTTCCGCCACGGGTGGAGTGTATGACGCCACGAAAGTGCCAGCGGGCGGGGAGTGGATATGGGACATTCCCACAGCCGTTAAAAAGGAGGATATAAAGCGCTGTAAACGCGTTACGACATGCAGCCTCATATCCGGTACCGATCGCTGTGGGTATTGTGCATCAAAGGGGCATTCAGTGCCTGTTAATGATACGGGGGCGGTACGTTACCCACAAGAAGAGGAAGGTAGCTGCCAGGATGGCGGTGTAATCACTAATACCAAAGATTGTCCTGATCGTAAAATCATTCCCCGTTACTATCTGGGGGATTTCAATTATGATATGAATGGAAACCCTATCATTGACGAACAGTATCGGTTAATCAAGGAAAGTCAAAAGGAAATAACGGAGGAGGATCCATGTGTATTGAAGAATGGGCGTATAACAAAGGAATGTCGGTTACGCATGGCTCTTGAACTTGCCGGCTGTGCAGAGGGCAAAGGGCTCCACCGAATTATTCAGGAGGAAGGTGCCTTATCGGAAACCGATCGTCTTGCCAAATACTACCTGGAAAAACGGGGCGGTATTACATTACCAGGTAGTTTGTGGGAACCAATGGTGTCTGGAGCTCCTGTCGCAGCGACTGCGACTGCGACTGCAACCGCAACCACAAAACCCATATCAATGACGGATGCCAAGGATCTCATGGAACGTCTTGTCTCCGTGGCGATGTCCGGTCCCCCCAGTCAACAACGATCCGCAGCACGCTGGTTCATTGATGAGACCCCGTTTAATATGTGCGATTTTGATGATTCCTACATGGGTCCCGATCTCCCCCTGCAATGTGTACAGCGCGAGTTCCGTAAGGCGGGGTGCCAGGCCGCAGGTACCGCATATCCAACATCCGAACTCAACCTCAAGGCCTTTACGGGAATGTCCTACGGTGCCATTAAAACCCAATTCCGTGATCTGTACGCCAAAATGAACGACCTGGGGCGTTTCAAGAACGTCCGTGAACAGGACGAAACTATTCGGCAGTGTTTGGGCATGACTATACAGAGGGGGGCCGATGAGACCGTTGAACTGAATCCGAATGTATGTAGGGAGCGCGGGTTTGAATACTGGTTTTACACAATTCCAACAACCGGATTCATTCTCCTGCGATCACGCAAGGTCATGCCTTCGGAATCACCCGCACTTCTAACAGCCGGCTCCGACATTCTAACGAACGGACTGCGTTCGGCGACGGCCTACTCTGCCCGTACCTTCGTGGAATTATCCGGTGCCCCCGTTACCGTGACCCTCCAAGCACCTGTGGGGCACACAGGATACAGTCTATGGGTCAACGGCCAGAATATAGCCGCGCAAACGGGGCAACCCAATAAGTTTGAAACGCGCCTCACTTCTTACATGCGTTCCCAAGTGGAGGTGCGTTACGAGGGGGGGGCGACCAATGTTGGAAATCCCTTACTCACCTTCAATCCCCCCGTACCCCTTTATTTGGCCCAGAGTGCCTGGAAACCCGTGGTGAGTCTCATGGCCCGTAAGGACACGTTTGCGGATGACAATCAATTCCTACAAATGGATTCGCCCCTCCCCGCCGCCGTGGTAGCCGATACGGTGGAGAATCGTACACGCTATATGCTTCCACTGGCCGGTATTTCGGCGAAAACCCTGCCCTCCCGCGGCCTCTGGGCCCCCACCATGGGCACCATCACCTGTATGTTCAAATGGTCCTCGTTTACGGGCCAGGCCACTGTTTGGCGGTTGGATCAGGGCAAGGGCGGCACCACCGATACGGTAATGTCCCTGGGTGTCGTGGATAATGTCCCCGTATTTACCATCACATCCGGCACATCCACGGCCCGTGTTACGGGCACCGAGCGACTTCCCACGGGATGGGTCCATATGGCCGTTGTAATTGGAACCATTGGATCCAGCCTGCTGTACATGAATGCGCGAAATGTAACGGGCAAGTCGCCCCTTTCAAATGGCACAATTCGGTGGGATTCCACGCCCTTTTCGCGACTCGTGTTGGGCGGTCCAGGTATGGTGGGTGGAATTGCCTGGTTTCACGTGTACGATACGAGCCTTTCACAGGGTCAAATACAACGCGATGTATTGTATGATGACCCCCGTCTCTCGGAAAAAGAGGATAGCGCCCTACAGCGTGCGACGGCGTAGATGTAGGGAATTCCGCGACCCACGATAAGGAATGAATCGGCAATGGGTCCTGGTTCTAATTGTTGGGATTATGATAACCCTGGTGGGTATCCTGTGGTTCACAGCATACCCACTATCATCAATACGAGAAGGATATGAAGATAATCCATTTCGTGATATGGAAGAGGAGGCGAAAAAGACGGGGGAGTTTGGGAGCTATTTCCAGTCCATGAGGAACTTTTTCCATAACCAGGTTGTATCCACCGGACAAACGCCTTTACCGATTATAGCGACAGATAAGGCCGTCAATAGCATACCGGATTTCGGAAAAAATATAAATACGGCATTGCGATTGGGACAGGCAGTTGAAACACCTCCCGAACCGGAATATGATCGTTATGTACGAATTATCAATGTAAGTAATGCGGAACTGGAGGCGGACCTAAACGCCTGTAAAAGCCTGACGCTGGATAATTTGCCCACCGGAAGTAAATGCGGATGGCTATATATTCCGGATTCTGCATCCCAACCGCAAGATTCCATTGCCCTCGTGGGTACCATGGAAGGCCCCAATAAGAACATCCAAATTGGCGGAAAACCCGTGGATCTTTCCAATGGTCGTGAATGGTTTTGGAATGATAGAATCGCCGACGCTAAAAAGAAGGAATTGGAAAAAGAATGTAAACGCATTAAGTTTTGCAATGGAATCGTCAATAATGGACCGTGTGCATTTGATGTGAATCAGAAGCACGGTGTTCCCAATGACAATACCGTTCCAAACCCCAATCCCCTACAAAACATCACGGATGTAACGAAATGCCCCTCTAACTTTTCATTTTGCACGGACAATGATACGCAGGTGAAACGCCGTGGATGCGTAACCGTTTTGTTGGACATGGAGGGAATACGCAAGGAGGGATGGTTGTACACATCTGCAATTACCGGCTGGCTCGGTTTCATTCATGATCGCGCCAAAACCCCAACAACTCTCCAAATTACCGCGGAGGAATTGGCCGGTGAGGCGGGTAAAAGTCCCACGGATTACGCCGGATTCAAATCCTTCCGCGCCAAGCTGCAATACTGGAAACGGCTTGCGACTTCGTATGATAAAGTGGTGAGTGATATTGCCCAAATGGCAGTATACGGCAAGCTATCCGGTGATCGCCAATACGTTGAGGATAACTATGTCAAGACCATTTTAACGCAAAATACCCCTGGGACCGAGTCACTGGCGGTGGAGATGTTACAAAAAATGTGGCGAAAGGAGGGCTGTCAGCCCGCCGGTTCCGGCTATCCCACATCCACCGCCGGTATAAGCGGCAAGTCGGTCGTGGAAATAAAACAGGAGTACCAGAATCTCTACAGGTCCATGTTTGATGCCGAAAATGACCGCCTCCAGAGTGAGGCCATCCGCAAATGCCTGAATGCCTCTACATCGGTGTACACGGGTGCTCCAGCTCCATCCGCAGAAACAACGAGTTATTGCAATGAGCGGGGCATGGAATATTTCGTGTTTGATGGCGTGGGTGCGACTGCCATTTTATTGGGGCGTTTCTTTTCCAATGTTGGATTGCTGGTGGATCCCCTTTTTCGCCAAACTCCCTACAAGGTGGCCAATGATATTCAAACTCGGATAAATGATGCCGACCGCTATCCCAAGGTTTCCTACAAAGTGCGTACGATGGTCAGTGTGGAGAAGAATGTCACCATGAATCCCTCGGACGAATGGAAACCACCATACACTAGCAAATACGTGGTGCAGGTGAATAAGGTGACGCAACCTGGACTCGTTGTTACGCTGCCCGCCAATTCGCGTAATTTACTGGAAATAACGTACGAGGGACGGAAGGATGATGTTGGAGGTTGGGGTGCACCGAAATATCCCTACATGGACCTGAATTTGGATAAGTTCCAGTTATATCAATCCTCCACAAAACCCCTGGTATCCCTGGGATTTTTCAAGAATACGTACCTTGACTTTAATCGCGCGGCGGCGCTGGATAATACGCGCGAATTGCAATTACGGACAGTCGGCTCTCCGGCACGCATGGGCCTTAGCTGGAGTGTACCCGAACCCACCGATGATGTGAAATTGACGCCCAGTATTCGCCGGAATGTCATGGAGGTGATTTCGCAGCGTCTCTGGATTTCCGACACGTCCCTCCCCATTACCCTCTATCGCCTGCAGGATTCCACGACTGTAAATTTCGTGGAGACCGCGGAAATTGTGGTCACCGTGGCCAATCCCGAATTCAGGTACACTGTAAAGAACGGATTTGAACTCAAGGAGGCGACAATTCCCCTTACGGGGGCAGTGGTGTTCAAGGAATGGATGACATTGGCTGTGCGATTCAGGATGACCGTGTTGGGAACATTGGGCATTACCGTCTATGTCAATAATCGCGAAAAAGGCAGTGCATCCATTGTTCTTTCAGGGGAGGGGTTTCGCCGACCCATGGATGTATATTTGATGAACCGGACTTTCAACATGGATTCGGCGATGGGCTGGTTTCACATCTACGATCGTGCCGAAATGGTGGGGGCCATTGAGGGATTTCAGGTGGGTAGCAGCCTTGCCATTCTCAACCAGGAGGAGACAGGCTACGATCCGATGGGAAGGCCGCCCCTTGTAAGAGCGCCATTGCCGGCAACACGACCCTCTTACATGGTCCGTGAAGTCCCCAATTACACCGGTGATTCCGCGGAGGATTTGAGCAGTGGTCCCAGCAGTGGTCCAATCATAGGTAGTGGCACATGTCCTTTTGAAACGAAACGGGGTAATAATACGTCCGTGAATTATAATACGGATGCCTATTACGGACAGGCATTTGCCGTTCCGGCAACCGCCGGAATACGTACGAATAATATAACAAATGCGCGGGCCTGTGAAGATTTATGTACGGGTGACTGCATTGGATATACATTTAATGCCGCCGCAAATGGTTCCTGCACTACCTACACGGATTTGGATCTCGGTAAGGTACTTGTAACGAAAGCAGATCCCAGTTCTTTTTCCGTAATTACCAGATCCACCGCGAATAATTTCAGTTACAGGGAATTGAAGGCCCAAACGCTACAGGCAATTAGCGATTACAAACAAATGAAGAAGTCGTTTGAAGAAAAGGGTCTCGTGGATAAATTGTTTTACAACCGGCCCACCGCGGGTGAAAGCATATTCACCAATTTATTCGGCGCCTCCGCACCCTCCACATCCGTTCCCGCATCCTTTACACGTATCATGAATCCTCGGTCAGATGCAGAAATTGCGGCCGATGAGGAAAGTGTAAGAAAAGATCTTTATTCGCTGGATTGTTTAAACGGTATTAAAACAAAATACTCATTTGAATAGAGGAAATGGATTGGGCGAGACCTCCCCCGATGCCGCTTATTGATATGCGATTTGGACAAGTGCAGTCTAACCGACGGTCGGCTGCACATGTCGTGATGCCAACACACGCAAACCGCCGTAGAACCGCCGAGGGATTTCAGGGTACACCTTTTCAACTCGCTTCGGCGAGCCAGGAAAGTGCGGCGACCCTCAATATTCAGGAAACGGTTCGGCGATTCCTTCAACAGGTCTATATTCCGAGTGGGCAGTTCCTGGATGCCGAGGCCGATTTGCCGGAAAATGTACAGACGATCATGAATTATTACGGCAATTATTTTGAGACCCGTTCCAATTACCAAATCTGGAGTGAAAAATATACGGGTGCCGTCAAAATGGCGGAATTAGCCAGACTGCCCGTAAAGACGGGGTGGGACCAGGCGTATAAATATTATCGCTGGAATTTCACGAACCCCCAACAATGTGCCCCTCCTCCCTCTGTCGCCGCGGCGATAGAATTCAATTCCGTTTTACCGATTCCGAAGTTTGATTTCGGGTTGAACATGTTGGGAGTTGAGCAAATTCGTACATATGCCCAGGAACCCGAGGCATTTCAGGCATCGGTGATTAATACGGGAACACCACGGGTGAAGATGACGAATCAGAAATTCCAGAATGGTGTGCTCATGATTCGTTTTGATGAGGCCGTTCAGTTTGACGGATATTCATGGAATCGGACAAATGCGAAATTAATAAACCCGCCGTTGGATGGTTGGGTACTCCAGGGTTCCAACGATGAGACTGTTTGGAGTGGGGGCATTGACGCACAGGCCTTTCGGGATAACCTGCAACTGGACTCGCCCAAATGGACGACACTTCATATTGTTGGAACTGGATTGAACATTCCGGAACTTGTTGGGTCTGCACCACCACCAGCACCTGCTCCAGCACCAGCACCAGCACCCACAATCCCACAATCACCATACAATGCCCCAAACAGAACCTTCAGAAACGAATCCAAGACGATGCTCATACAGCATATCCGTCAGGCAACACAATCCATGGTCGCGGAATATATTGAAACGTTCCGTACCAACTTTATTGCCCTGCCGGCATCCATGCAATCCCGCATTGCAGGATGTTATCAGGATGTGGAACGTGACAAGGCAGATGCAAAGGGGGCGGATATAACCCCTGAGCAGTTGAACGGATTGATTCAGAAATATATCTACACTTCCAACACATTCTCCAACCCCACTGATATTTCGGGTGTGGCACTGGATGTTTCGGGTGCACTGGCCTCCCAGGCCACGTATTACGGTCCCATTCCCATTCCCGCAGGATCACCCATTACACGTGGAATGCGCGTGACCATTCAAACCACGGGTGCGTCCCCAAAACGGTTCATGGGAACCGTGGCCGATTATAATAGCCAATCGGGTTCGTTGCGTCTCAACAATCTGGATGTTTCAGGCGTGAGTATTGCGGATGGACCCGCGTTCAACGCACGCATTGATGTAATTGTATTCAAGTACGATACGACAACAACGGGGCCGCGTATTCTGGATCCCACCAGGGCATCCCTTGAATTACAGGTGGAGACAGGATTATCCTACACTTCCAACAATTCCGTCTGTGTATTCCAAACAGCGAACCCATCCAATACATTTGATGCGATTGTTGAGAGTTATGTCGGATCCACGGGTGTATTGAAACTCAAGGATATTCAAAATGTACAGGGAACCTTCTCGGCATCCGCCCAATATTCCGTGCGACCCCAACAGGCATCATGTTTAGCGAAATTGCGCGATGTTGTCAAGCAGGACCTGGCTTCCAACATATTCAAAATCTACGAATTTACGGCCTCGTGTACGAACAATCCGCGGGCAGGCGCGTCTGTGACCGTGAGCGGTCAGCAGGCCACCGTTTCCTTTGCTGGGGCAGCTGCAGCTGCAGCCGCAGCCGCAGCACCAGCACCAGCACCAGCACCAGCACCCGTCCCAGTCACCACGGTAACATTAAATGCTGCGGCCGATTTGGCGCTCCTGAACTCAACAACGAATCTCAAAACAATTCTGGATCTCTACAAAAAGTACAATACTACCTACACACAGCTCATTCGTACGAA
>JACCDX011859300.1_pt1 | contig 37008 bp, 30 predicted proteins | sample 7449681 | NCBI WGS metagenome assembly JACCDX01 (sample SAMN15323450, study PRJNA562643) | freshwater metagenome | isolation source: river surface water | place: USA:Blue River Watershed | collected 2017-08-18
GATGATGCGTTGCTGCTCCGGCGGCGGCCAATCGAGACGCATCGCCACCGGCTCGTGAGCGCGAGCATCAGCGACGGCAGGAGGCGCGATCGCCGCTGCGACCGACTGCGGGCTCGACTCGGGCGGATGCTCGGATGCCGCTTGAACGTTAGGTTCGCTAGCGCCAGCCGGTGCGCCGACGGGATCCGTCAAGGTCACCGAGTCGAGTACCGGAATGCCGAGAGAGGTTTCCTTGGCAATCGCCGCATCAAAATCGACGAGTGTCGGCTCGATGAGACGATCGCGAACATGCATCTCGGGCAGCGTCAGCGACGGATCTTCACGAACTTCCGGCGCCGCATCCGATCTGAGCAACGGATCAACCGCGGGCGGCCCAGCCTGATGCGCCGCGTCCGCTTGATTGGCGCGGCGTCGCTGCACGACTTCCCACACCACGATACCGATGAGCAACAAGGCACCGACGAGCAGTAATGCCAGTCGCAAATCCGCCGTCAGCAGTTCGATGATGGCCATTGACTCAACTCGCCGCCAGACGCACCGCCTCATCGACATCCACGGCGACGAGACGCGATACACCCGGCTCATTCATGGTCACACCGAGCAGCTGCGAAGCGAGCTCCATCGTGACCTTGTTGTGGGTGATGAAAATGAACTGAACCTGACTGGCCATCTCGCGCACGATGTCGCAGAAGCGGCCGACGTTGTTCTCATCGAGCGGCGCATCCACTTCGTCGAGCAGACAGAACGGCGCCGGATTCAGATCGAAGATCGAGAACACGAGAGCGACGGCAGTCAGCGCCTTCTCACCACCCGAGAGTTGCGAGATGGTGACGTTCCGCTTGCCCGGCGGGCGGGCCATCACCGACACCCCGGCTGCCAACGGATCTTCTCCCGTCAGCTCGAGGTAGGCATGACCGCCACCGAAGAGACGAGGGAACTTCGCCTGCAAGCCGGCGTTGATACGGTTGAAGGTGTCTTCGAACCGCGTGCGCGTTTCCTTGTCGATCTTCTGCATCGCCTCTTCGAGCGTCGAGAGCGCTGACGTGAGGTCGGTGTACTGACGATCGAGGTATTCCTTGCGCTCGGTGCTCTGCTGCAACTCGTCGATCGCGGCGAGATTCACCTGACCTAGCTTCTCGATATCGGTACGCACTTCCGACAGCTGCACCTCCCAATCGGGAACGGCAGCTTCGGGCGCGAGATTCTGCAGAACCTCGGCGAGATCGAATTGGGTCGCAGCGAACTGCTCTGCAATCGCCTCGCGACGCACGCGCGTCTCCTGTGCGGCGAGCTTCGCTTCATCCATGGCCGACCGGGTCTGCTCGACACGCTGCTCGGCAGCCTGGCGACGTTCCTCGAGCGCACGCAGATCAGCGTCCGCTTGCTCAAGCGAGCGTCGCGCCTGACCAAGGTCGGCTTCGACTTCGAGCCGTCTCGACAGCAAACCCTCGAGCACGCCCTCGAGTTCGAGGATCGGACCCTCACCGCCCGCGAGTTCCGATTCGAGTTCGGCGACCTTCGTGGTCAACACCGAGCTCTGTTCGCTCGCACGCTGGATACCCACCGTCATCGAAGATTCTGCGGTGCGACGCCCCTCGGCGCGCACGAGTAGATCACGCGCCGCAAGCTGCGCCGATTGCGCCGCAGCGCGAGCGTTCGAGACGGTATCCCGCGCCTGCTCGCGTTCGGCATCGAGCTCGGGACGACGACCATCGAGTTCGCCGACTCGAGCCAATCCACGTTCGAGTTCGACTCGCGCACGTGCGATGGCCTCGTCGGTCACGCCGATCTCGCGCGCGACATCGGCCGACTCGAGTTCGAGTCGCTCACGTCGCAAACTCGACTCCTGCAAGCGTGCACGGGACGCTTCGAGTTGACCCAACAGATCGGCGTGCTGCCGGTGGGCTTGTTGGATACGACCTTGGACCGAGTCACGCTCGGACTCGGCGACGCCGATGGCCGTACGCGCCGTCTGCAAGGCCGCTTCGACTTCACGGTATCTCGTTTCAGCTTGATCGAACTCGCCACGCAAGGTCTTCAAACGTTGTTCGCGCTCGATGACACCGGAGTGCGGATCACCGCCGCGGGCCACGCGCAACCAACCGCGACCGACCCACTCGCCATTGCGCGTGATGACGGACTCGCCGCGCTCGAGCGACCGACGCATCGCCAAGGCGGCGCCCAGACTATCAGCGACGCGTACCGTCGCGAGCACATCGAGCACGGCTTCGGGACCACTGGCCTTCGATGCCAGCCGATCCACAGTGGCGGAACTCGAAGCGATACCGCCTTCGAAAATAGCCAGCTGCGCGCCTTCGGCCGCACCGAGCGTATCGAGTAGCGAATCGAGACCATCGACGCACACGGCTTCGAGGTAGTCGCCGAGCACCGTCTCGACGGCGCGTTCAAATCCACTCTCGACCGAGAGCAATTCCGCCACGCGCTTGCGATCGGCAAGACCGGCGGACTTCAACCAATTGCCGGCCTTGGAGTCGGCCTGACCGAGTGCCGCGCGCTGCAGCGCCTCAACCGACATCATCTCCGCGCGTGCGCGCTCACGATCCGTGCGGGCACCTTCGAGTCTCTCTTCCAGCGAGAGCTGCTCACTACGCAAGCCCTGCACCTTGGCGAGCGCTTCGTTGAGGCTACGCGAGAGACCTTCGGCAGCCGTACGCGCTTGCGATTCGCGCTCACCGAGCTCGAACAACTGTCCCTGGCTCTCCTGAGCCAACAGGGCATCGCGCTCGACGTCGAGTCGGTCACGTTGGGCACGTAAGCGACGCAGTTGATTTTCGAGTTGTTCGATACGGGCGCGCTCGACCTGTACCGTCTGGTTCACCGAACCAAACTCGCTATTGAACGCTTCCCACTGTTGCTGCCACGACGCGAGCGACTGCTCAGCGGCTTCCAATGCGCTCGCAGCGGATCGCTCGGCCGCTTGCGCGCGCTCGAGGTCCGGCGCGAGCCGCGCCAGTTCATCGCGGATCGCAAGCAGCTCCTGCTCGTCGCGCGCCATCTGCGCCGACAGAGCTTCGAGGGTGCGGCGCGAGTCAGCGAGATCCGATCGCTTCCGATCACGCGTCTCGCGCGCGAATTGAATCTGTTGCTCGGTGCGCGAGATATCGGCGCCGACCGAATAGAACCGTGCCTGCACTTGCGAGAGCGCATCGGTCTGTTCAGCGTGGTAGCCGCGCTGCGTCTCGATTGCCGCCTCTGCGGAGCGCAGATCGGCGAGCGCTGCCTGCATGGCAAGCTCCTTCTCGCGCACAGCTGAGTCGTGCACCTCGGCACCGCTGTCGAGATCACGCAGACGCAGCGCGAGCAGCTCGGCGGTGAGACGTCGCTCCTGCTCCTTGAGCGTTTGGTACTTGCGTGCGCTCGCTGCCTGTCGTTGCAAATGCCGAATCTGCTTGTCGACCTCGTCGCGCAGATCCTGCAGGCGTTCGAGATTTTCCCGAGTGTCGGCGATGCGACTCTCGGTCTCTTTACGTCGCTCCTTGTACTTCGAGATGCCGGCCGCCTCTTCGATGAACGCGCGCATCTCGTCGGATTTCGCTTCGATGACGCGCGAAATCATGCCTTGCTCGATGATCGCGTAACTGCGCGAGCCGAGTCCCGTACCGAGGAAGAGTTGCGTGATGTCTTTGCGACGACAACGCGCTCCGTTGATGAAGTAACCGCTCGAGCCATCGCGCGACACTTCGCGGCGCAGCGACACCTCGGCATACGCGGCATAGTTGCCACCGATCTTGCCGTCGGAGTTGTCGAATACGAGTTCGACCGACGCCTTGCCGACTGGCTTGCGCGAACTCGAACCGTTGAACACGACATCGGCCATTGAGTCGCCACGCAAATGCTTGGCGGACAGTTCACCCATCACCCAACGCACGGCGTCGATGACGTTGGATTTACCACAGCCGTTCGGGCCAACGACGCCCGTGAGGTTGCTCGGGAAGGAAACGGTGGTCGGATCGACGAACGACTTGAACCCGGCCAGCTTGATCTTGGTCAAACGCATCTTGTGAAAATTCTCCGCGGTGACTGACCACCGCCTGCGGCCGCTAGTGTAAATTAATCGGCTTCCTATCGTCGTCACATCCGGCCCGTGAGTAAGCTCCCATGACCACCCTGCCCTCGACCCAAGTTGACACCTTTCCGAACCCGCAGCCGGAGATCGACTACACCATCCGGATGACGATTCCGGAGTTCACCTGCCTCTGCCCGAAGACGGGACAGCCCGATTTCGCCACGTTCGAGCTCGAATACGTGCCGGACCTTGCCTGCGTCGAACTGAAGTCGCTCAAGCTGTATATGTGGGCGTTCCGCGACCGCGGTGCCTTCCACGAGGCCGTCACGAACGAGATCGCCGATCATCTAGCCGCAGCCACGAAGCCGCGCTTCATGCGTCTGACGGGGAAATTTAATGTTCGCGGTGGCATTTACACCACGGTAGTCGCCACCCGTCGCAAGGCCGGCTGGGTGCCTGAACCGGCAGTCAATTTGCCCTGAATATCGGAGTGCACCATCTGAAAATTTGCCGGTATACTCGCGCGTCCCGCAGAGCCCCTTGAGTTAAGGAGCGCCTGATGCCGGCCAAGAAACCCGCGGCGAAAGCCGCGAAGAACGTCAAATCCGCGACCCCCACTGCGCGCAGTAAAGCATCGCCGTCGGTCGCCTCGAACTCCGCGAGTAAAACCTTGCCCAAGAAGAAAACCGGCAAAGCCACCGAATCGGCAGCTGCCGTCGAGACCACCCCAGTCGTGCAGAAGGCCGTCGAGAGCGCGTCCACCAAGCCCGCCCCGGTCAAGAGCAAGCCCACCGGCATCACCGCCACTTTCGTGCAGCGTAATCCGCGTCCGATCGCGCCCGTGCAGACGGACGGCGACGACGAAGACAACAACCTGCTAGCAGGTCCGCGTAACGTTCAGCCGTACATCGTCAAGCGCGGCGAGCAGTACATGAGCCGCGAACAGCTCGATCACTTCCGGCAGATTCTCGAGAGCTGGAAGCGAGACCTGATGGTCGAAGTCGATCGTACGGTTTCGCACATGAAGGACGAAGCAGCGAACTTCCCAGACCCGAACGATCGCGCCACGCAGGAAGAAGAGTTCAGCCTCGAGCTGCGCACGCGTGACCGCGAACGCAAGTTGATCCGCAAGATCGAAGAGGCGCTCAAGCGCATCGAAGACGGCTCGTATGGCTATTGCCTCGAGACCGGCGAAGAGATCGGCATCAAGCGCCTCGAGGCGCGTCCTGTTGCCACCCTCAGCATCGAGGCTCAGGAACGACGTGAACGTCGTGAAAAACAATACGGCGATCGCGACGATCGTTATCGCTAGTTTGTGACGCACGGCGCTACAGCGCTGCCCTACGTCGGTCGTTTTGCCCCCTCGCCCACGGGCCCGCTGCATGCGGGCTCGCTGCTTGCTGCCGTCGCCAGTTGGCTCGATGCGGCACATTCGTCAGGCGAATGGTTACTCCGTATCGAGGATATCGACTCGGCACGTAGCCGCGATCAATGGCGTGACTCCTTCCAAGCGGATCTGGCGCGCTTCGGTTTGCGATCGGCTCGTGAGCCATGCCTTCAATCGCAACGACTCCCCTTGTATGAACACGCCATCGAGCAGCTTCGCGCCAAGGACTTATTGTTCCGTTGCGCCTGCACACGACGCGAACTCGCGGCGGAAGGTGAACCCTGTTGCCTACGAGATTGCCGTCGTCGAGAACTAGACCCTCGCGAGTCGGCGCTGCGGGTCGACCTCGGCGCCCTGCCTGCAATCACTGTGCAGGATCGGAGCTTGGGCTCCATCGTCTTCGACCCGCAGCTGCATCGCGACGTCGTGATCCGACGACGCGACGGCATCATCTCGTATCAACTGGCCGTCGTTGTCGACGATGCGCTGCAAGGTGTGACGGATGTGGTGCGCGGTGCAGACTTACTACCGAGCACCGCTTGGCAAATCGCGCTGCAACGCGCGCTGGAGCTACCCGCGGTCCGCTATCTGCATCTACCGGTACTCACCGAAAGGGATGGCAGCAAGCTCGCCAAATCGCGTCATGCAGCGCCCGTGAGTGAGGCAGAGGTCATGCCGGCCTTGCGCCAAACTCTGCGCTGGTTGCGACAAGACTTACCGACACCCGAAACGACACAGCCCGACGAATTTCTCCGTCGGGCTGCGTTGCGTTGGGATCCAGCGCGATTCGCCGGAATCACCGAGATGGCGATCGAGGACTAGCGCTCCTCGACGTCCTTCATCGACAGACGCACGCGGCCCTGACGATCCACCTCGAGTACCTTGACCTTCACCAAGTCGCCTTCGTTGAGCTTGTCCGAGACACGCTCGACGCGCTCGTTGGAGATCTGCGAGATGTGCACCAGGCCATCGCGTCCCGGCAGGATCGTCACGAAGGCACCGAAGTCCATCAAGCGAGCGACGCGACCCTCGTATACGCGACCCACCTCGACTTCCGCCGTGATGAGTTCGATGCGAGCCTTCGCTTCGCGACCGGCCGTGCCGTTGACCGAGGCAATCTTCACCGTGCCATCGTTTTCGATATCGATGGTGGTGCCAGTCTCTTCGGTGATCTGACGGATGACCGCACCACCCTTGCCGATGACGTCGCGGATCTTCTCCGGATCGATCTTCAGCGTGATGATCGAAGGTGCCCACTCGGACATCGTCTGACGCGGCGACGAGAGAACCTTGTTCATCTCACCGAGGATATGCAGTCGGCCGGCCTTCGCCTGCTCGAGTGCGACCTTCATGATCTCGGGGGTGATGCCCTCGACCTTGATGTCCATCTGCAGCGTCGTCACGCCCGTCGCAGTACCCGCGACCTTGAAATCCATATCGCCGAGGTGATCTTCGTCACCAAGGATGTCGGTCAGAACCTTGTAACGACCACCCTCGAGCACGAGACCCATCGCGACGCCGGCAACCGGCGCCTTCAAGGGCACGCCCGCATCCATCATCGCCAACGAGGCGCCGCAGACCGAGGCCATCGACGAGGAACCGTTCGACTCGAGAATCTCCGACACCACGCGGATCACGTAGGGGAACTTCTCCATGTCCGGCATGACGGCCTGCACACCGCGACGGGCGAGGTTGCCGTGACCGATCTCGCGACGCTTCGGGCCGGACATCATGCCCGTCTCACCCACCGAGAACGGCGGGAAGTTGTAGTGCAGCATGAACGGCTCGCGACGCTCGCCTTCGAGCGCGTCGATAATCTGAGCATCGCGGCCAGTGCCGAGAGTCGTTACGACGAGCGCTTGCGTTTCACCACGCGTGAAGAGCGCCGAACCGTGCGTACGCGGCAACACACCGACCTTGATCGTGATCGGACGAACCGTCGTGGAATCGCGGCCGTCGATACGCGGCTCACCGTTCAAGATGCGCTCGCGAACGATCTTGCTCTCGAGCTTGAAGAGCTGATCATCAACTTGGTCGGCCGAGAACTTGGGCGTCTCGCCCGCCGTGAGCTGCTCGATGACCGACTTCTTGATCTCGCCGACGCGCGTGTATCGCGCCTGCTTCTCGATGATGCGATAGGCCTCGGACAACGGCGCGTGCGCGACATCCGCCACCGCCTTCTCGAGCTCGGCCGTGGCCGCACTCGGCTTCCAATCCCAACGCGGCTTGCCGCATTCTTTGACCAACTCGTTGATCGCCTGAATGGCGACCTGCATCTGCTCGTGACCAAACACGACCGAGCCCAGCATGACCTCTTCCGAGAGACCATTGGCTTCCGACTCGACCATCATCACGCCGTCCTTCGTACCGGCGACGACGAGATTGAGCGCCGAGGCCTTCAATTCTTTGGCCGTCGGGTTGAGGAGGTACTTGCCATCCTGATAACCGACGCGAACGGCACCGATCGGACCATTGAACGGGACGCCCGCCAGCGCGAGCGCGGCCGAGGCACCGATCATCGCCGGGATATCGGCATCGATTTCCGGATCGAGAGAAACCACGGTCGCCACAACCTGCACTTCGTTGTAGAAGCCGTCCGGGAAGAGCGGACGGATCGGGCGATCGATCAGGCGCGAGGTCAACGTTTCCTTTTCGGTCGGACGACCCTCACGCTTGAAGAAGCCGCCCGGGATTCGGCCGGCAGCGTAGGTCTTCTCCTGATAGTTGACCGTCAAGGGGAAGAAGTCGCGGCCCGGGGCCGCTTGCTTGGCCGCGACCGCGGTACACAGCACGACGGTGTCGCCGAGCGATGCCACGACGGCTGCAGAGGCCTGACGAGCCATCTCGCCCGTCTCGAGCTTCAGAGTGTGGGAACCATACTGGAAAGTTTTTTTGAACACGGTCACGGAGTAACCCTCGCGAAATAAAGGACAGAAGCAAAAAGGCCGCGCTCATGGGGCGCGGCCTTCGCTGCGGACTGCTTAACGGCGTAGTCCGAGGCGCTCGACGATTTCCTGATACTTGGCCGGTTTGCTGGCCTTCAGGTAATCGAGCAGCTTGCGACGCTGATTGACGAGCTTCACGAGGCCGCGACGCGAGGAATGGTCACCCGCATGCGAGGCGAAATGCTGGCCGAGACCGCTGATGCGCTCCGACAGCAAGGCAATCTGTACTTCAGGCGATCCGGTATCCGAGGGACCGCGGCGGAACTCCGTCATCACTCCGCTCTTTTTCTCTTGGCTCAGAGGCATTATGAAAAATCCTTTGAATCTTGATAGTTACGACTCAGTTTAAGGGGGCGCATTCTACTCATGCGACCCCTGCCTCACAAGTCGTTTGGCAGCGATCCGCCCCACCCCCGCCACGCGGCCGAGGCCGAGAAACCGCGCCGAGGCGTCCTCGAGCCTCAAGACCTGATCCATCGGGAACGCCAATCCGGGTACGACGACCTCCTGGCCCTGACCGATCCGCCGCGCACCGGCTTCGTCCAGGCGGACAAGCGGCAGGTGGGCAACCGCCTCGGAGAGGCCGACCAGTGTCAGTGGTACCCCCTGGCGAGCGCACTCCTCGACGGTCGCGAGATCGACCATCTGTGCCGGCTCGAACGGCGCCACGCGCTCGCGCCGTAGCAAACTCACGTGCCCCACCGTACCGAGTTGGCGGGCGATATCCTCCGCCAGAACCCGGACGTAGGTGCCCTTGCCGCAGGTCACCCGACAATCGAGCGTGTGCGGCTCAGGCTGAGCGACGAGCTCAAGACACTCGATCCGAATCGGTCGCGGCTGACGTTCAACGGTCTTGCCCGCGCGGGCGAGCCGATAAAGGGGTTGCCCGTCCTGCTTGATGGCCGAGTACATGGGCGGGACCTGCAGCGACTCGCCGACGAAGGTCTTGAGCACGCGTTCGATTTGCTCAGCATCGAGTGTCGGAACTGGCTGCGTCTCGATGATCTCACCCTCGCGATCGCCCGTTGAGCTCGCCGCACCCAAGCTGATGGTGAACCGGTAGACCTTATCGCCCTCGAGGATCTCACCAGCGAGTTTGGTGGCCTCCCCGAGACACAACGGCAACATGCCGCTCGCCAGCGGGTCGAGACTGCCGACGTGTCCGACTTTGTCGATTCGAAGCAAACGGCGCACGCGTTGCCCCGCCGCCGTCGAGGACATCCCGAGCGGCTTGTCGAGCAGCAACACGCCGTCGATCGACGCTGCAGTCAAGTGGGATCGTCTTTGTGCTGATCGTCGCGAACCGCGCGATCAATCAAGGAGGTGAGACGAATCGCCTCACCGATGCTCGAATCGAAAACGAATTCGAGCCGCGGCGCGTGTCGCAGGCCGAGACGACGGCCCACCTCTCCACGCAGGAAACCTGCCGCACGCTCGAGACCGGCACCGACCTCGTCGGCGGGATGCCGATCACCGAACGGCACGAAGAAGACCTGCGCCACACTCGCATCGGGCGAGAGCTTCACCGCCGTCAACGTGACGATGCCGACTCGCGGGTCTTTGACCTCCCGCGAAATCAGCTCCGACAGGACGCGCTGAATCTCGGCGCCGATGCGTTGCTGTCGAGCTTTGCCAGCCATCGCGAGAAAAAAGCGGGTCCCGCTGCGATCATTGGATCGCGCGGGCCACCTCAACGCGGGAGAAGCACTCGATCTGATCTCCGACACGCACGTCCTGATAGTTCTTCACGCCGATACCGCACTCGGTACCTGCGCGCACCTCGCCGACATCGTCCTTGAAACGACGCAGCGATTCGAGCGCACCCTCGAAGATGACGACGTTGTCGCGCAGGACGCGAATCGGATTGTTGCGCTTGACCGAACCTTCCATGACGAGACAGCCGGCGACAACACCGAACTTGCTCGAACGGAACACATCGCGAACCTGCGCCGTGCCGACGATCTGTTCTTTGATCTCCGGTGCGAGCAAGCCGCTCATGCGTTGCTTGATGTCGTCGATGGCTTCGTAAATGATCGAGAAGTAGCGAATGTCGACGCCGGTCTCTTTGACCGCCTCACGGGCCGCACCATCGGCGCGAACATTGAAGCCGAGCACCAGCGCCTTCGACGCTGCGGCGAGTTGGACATCCGACGCCGTGATACCACCGACACCGCTCGCCACGACCTTGACCGTGACTTCGTCCGTCGAGAGCTTGGTGAGTGCATCGCGCAACGCTTCGGCACTGCCCTGCACGTCCGTCTTGATGACGACGCTGATGACGCCGGCCTTTTCTTCGGTCATCTGCGAGAACACGTCGCCAACGGCAGCAGCCTGCTTGGCGAGCTTGACGTCGCGGAACTTGCCCTGACGATAGAGCGCGACTTCGCGAGCCTTGCGCTCACTCTCGACCGCCAACATTTCATCGCCCGCATTCGGTGCGCCCGACAAACCGAGCACGAGCACCGGCATCGACGGAGTGGCCTCATCGACCGACTTGCCCTTCTCGTCGAACATCGCACGCACGCGACCAAATTCCTGCCCCGCGATGATCGGATCACCAGTACGCAAGGTGCCGCGCTTGACGAGCACGGTCGCCACCGCTCCACGACCTTTCTCGACACTCGCTTCGATGATGAGACCCGAGGCAAGGCCCTTGGCGGGCGCATTGAGTTCGAGCACTTCGGCTTGCAGCAGAATGGCCTCGAGCAGCTGATCGATACCCGCACCCGTGTGCGCGGATACGTTCACGAACATGGTGTCACCACCCCACTCTTCGGGGATGACTTCCTGCTTCGACAATTCGGTACGCACGCGATCCGGGTCCGCCGACGGCTTGTCGATCTTGTTGACGGCCACGACGATCGGAACGCCCGCGGCGCGCGCGTGCTGGATTGCCTCGATGGTTTGCGGCATGACGCCATCGTCCGCCGCCACCACGAGAATGACCACGTCGGTCGCCTTGGCACCACGAGCGCGCATCGCCGTAAAGGCGGCGTGACCCGGCGTGTCGAGGAAGGTGACGGTGCCTTTGGGCGTCTGCACCTGATAGGCACCGATGTGCTGCGTGATACCACCCGCCTCACCGGCCGCAACCTTGGCCTTGCGGATGTAGTCGAGCAGCGACGTCTTACCGTGATCGACGTGGCCCATGACGGTGACCACGGGAGGACGCGGCAACATTTCGAGCTCGCCGCCTTCGGCACCCTGCAGACCGGTTTCGATCTGGTTCTCTTGCAGGACCTTGCCCTTGTGACCCATCTCTTCGACGACGAGCAGAGCAGTATCCTGATCGATGGGTTGGTTGATCGTCGCCATCACGCCCATGTTCATCATGACCTTGATGACTTCGGTCGCCTTGACCGCCATCTTTTGTGCGAGTTCCTGCGGCGTGATCGTCTCGCCGATGCTGACGTCACGCACCACGGGTGCGGTCGGCAATTCGAACGCATGACGCGTCTCGACGCCGACGGCGCTACGACGCTCACGAACCTTCTTTTTCTTCTTCAGGCGCGAGCTGGCATCGGTGCTGACGTGCAACTGCTCGCGACCGTATTTCGTACGACGATCGCGATCGCTCGCCGCAGCCGGTGCCGGCGCGGCCGCGGTCGGTGCCGGACGCGAACGCGCGGCCTCCGCCTGTTCACGCTCGCGCTGCTCAGCGGCGCGTCGAGCATCTTCCGCTGCACGTCGTGCAGCGGCCTCTTCCTCGAGACGGCGACGGTTCTCCGCCTCCATCCGCTCGGCTTCGCGGCGTTCGTTTTCCTGACGCTCGCGCTCTAGGCGCGCAGCTTCCTCGGCTTCGATGCGCTTAGCTTCGCTATCGTCACCGCCTTGGGCCTTGGCCTGCTCCTCGAGCACATCGCGCTTCACGTAGGTGCGCTTGACGCGCACTTCGACGTTCACGGTACGCGCACGACCGGCACCGCCGGCGAGCTTGATTTCGCTTTGCTGCTTGCGCTGCAAGGTGATCTTGCGCGGTGCCGCCACAGCGCCGGCTTCCTCGCCGGACTGTCCGTGACTACGGCGCAAATGACTCAGCAACTCGAGCTTAGCCTCGTCGCTGATCTTGTCGGTCGGTCCTGCCACCTTGATGCCGGCCTGATCGAGCTGCACGAGCAACTTCTCGACCGGAACCTTCAACACCTCGGCGAATTGGGCAACTGTTACGTCTGCCATCTGTCGCGCCCCCCTAGGCCATCAGCCGTGACCCGGGGCGAACCAGTGCTCGCGGGCCTTCATGATGAGCTTGCCGGCTTCTTCGGCCGTCAAACCCTGGATATCGAGCAAATCGTCTACCGCCTGCTCGGCTAGATCTTCGCGCGTACGAACCCCGCGCGAAGCGAGCGCCAGCGCCAGATCCGGCTGCATGCCCTCGAGCAACAACAGGTCATCGGCCGGCAACTGTGAATCGAGGCTCTCCTCGCTCGCGATGGCTTGCGTCAGCAGCACATCACGGGCACGGCTACGCAGCTCCTTCACGATGTCTTCGCTGAAGTCTTCGATGGCGATGAGCTCCGCCTGCGGCACGTAAGCCACTTCTTCGACGGTGGAGAAGCCCTCTTGGACGAGGATCGTCGCGACGTCCTCGTCGACATCGAGCTGCTTCATGAAATTCTCGACGAGTGAACGCGCTTCGGATTCGCTCTTCGCTTCGGCGTCCGATTCGGTCATGACGTTCAGTTCCCAGCCGGTCAACTGACTGGCGAGACGAATATTTTGACCGCCTCGACCGATAGCCTGCGACAGCTTCTCTTCGGAAACGGCGATGTCCATGCTGTGTGAATCCTCATCGACGACGATGGAGATCACTTCGGCCGGCGACATGGCGTTGATCACGAACTGCGCCGGATTCTCGTCGAAAGGAATGATGTCGACGCGTTCGCCCGCAATTTCATTGGAGACGGCCTGAACGCGCGATCCGCGCATACCGACACAGGCACCCACGGGGTCGACACGATTATCGTTGCTCTTGACTGCGATCTTGGCGCGGATGCCCGGATCACGGGCAGCGCCGAGGATCTGGATCAAGCCCTGGCCCACTTCGGGTACTTCGAGCTTGAACAACTCAATCAGGAATTCCGGTGCGGAACGCGTGAGGAACAACTGCGGGCCGCGCGGCTCGGAACGAACTTCCTTGAGATAAGCCTTGATGCGATCCTGCGGCTTTACCTGCTCGCGCATGATCATGTCCTGACGCGACACGAAGCCCTCGGCGTTACCACCGAGATCAACATAGATGCCATTGCGATCGACACGCTTGACGACGCCGCTGACGAGCTGGCCCACACGGTCGCGATAGGCATCGACGACCTGCGCGCGCTCGGCTTCGCGTACCTTTTGCACGATGACCTGCTTGGCCTGCTGAGCAGCGATTCGACCGAAGCTGACCGACTCCATCGGCTCTTCGACATAACCGCCGGCGACAGCCTTCTTGTCGACGTCGAGTGCATCCTCGAGGCGCAACTCGCGATCGGGCACTTCCAATTCCTTGGAGTCGTCGGCGAAGACTTTCCAACGACGGAACGTGTCGTAATCGCCCGTCTTGCGGTTGATCGACACGCGCACGTCCCACTCTTCGCCATGCTTTTTGCGCGTAGCTGACGCGAGGGCGGCTTCGAGCGCCTCGAAAATGACTTCTTTATCGACGCCCTTCTCGTTCGAGACGGCATCGACCACCATCATGATTTCTTTGCTCATCGTCGTTCGTCCTCTTCCGTTGCCCGCCCGTCCGCATCAAGCGACGAGGCGCGCTTTACCCACTTCACCAAAACCGATCGACACATCCTGGCCATCGACGTCGAGTGTGATGCCCTGCTCGTTTACCGCGGACAATATGCCGGTGTAACGACGTCGTCCGTCTCGAGCGACATTCAACTCCACCCACACGCGCGCACCCTGAAATCGTTCGAAGTGCGCAGGCTTGCGCAGCACTCGATCGAAACCGGGCGATGACACCTCGAGGTTGTAGGCACCGGCGACCGGATCCTCCACATCGAGCAGCGCCGACACCTCACGACTGACGCGTTCGCAGTCTTCGATGCCGACGTGTCCTTCGCGGCCAGCCGGCAAGTCGAGAAAGATACGCAGGGTGGCACTTCGCGGCGCCGACACCCACTCGATGTCGACGAGCTCATAGCCCAACTGCTCGACCAGAGGTTCGAGCAGCGCGATCATCTTCTCCCGGACTACCGATGCCGTTGCCATAATGAAAAAGGGCCACGAGGGCCCCCTGTTATCGTCCCGCCCCGGCCAGGGGCACAAAAACAAAAAGCCCCTCGGGGGGCTTTGAAATCAAGCACTTGCGACTCAAGCTTGAGGCTTTTCGCCGCTCCCACGAGACCCGAGGAGCCTCGCGGGAGCGCGATCTTACAAGAAAAGGCCCTTGCGCGCTAGTTGGCGGGCACCGGCGCCAGCCAGCGGGCCAGCCAGGCGTGCACCTCGGAGTAGAAGTACCGGCTGTTCTCACCCTTCAGGATCCAGTGATTCTCATCAGGGAATACCAACAGGCGGCTCGGAATCTGCTGCCGCTGCAGCACCGACCAGTACTCGAGCGAGTTGTTGAGTGGCACGCGGAAGTCGCGCTCTCCGACCGTGACCAGCGTGGGGGTGCGGAATTGCGCTGCGTAACGGATCGGGTTCTGCTCGCGCCAAACGGGTCCCTGCTCCCAGACCGGACCGCCGTTGTTGACCTCTCGGCCATAAATGGTGTCGCTGGTACCCCACTGGGACTCGAGATTGATGAGACCCGCGTGACTGATGAGGCAGCGATAGCGCGTCGTCGTGGCTTGTAACCAATTGGCCAAATGGCCGCCGTAGCTGGCACCGCCGGCGCACTGCCGCGTAGCGTCGATGAAGGCATGGTCACGAATGGCGATATCCGCGGCTTCGTTCAACTCCTCGCCCGCCGTGCGCAAGGGATCACCTTGAATCGTCTGCGCAGCAGCCTCGCCAAAACCGGTCGAGCCGCTGTAGTTGGTCAACAAGACCACATAGCCCGGCGCCGCCAGTAAGTGATAGTTCCAGCGCAACACCCACTGATCTCGCCACATGGTGTGCGGACCGCCGTGGATGACGACGAACAGCGGATATTTCTTTGAGGGATCGAATCCGGGCGGCGTCAACAGCATGTTGTGGATACGCCGCCCCTTCGAACTCGTGAACCAAAAGTGGCGCAGCGGCGCAAGGTCGAGCTTCGCAAGACGCTCATCGTCGAACGAGGCCAGCGCGGTGTGACCGGCTTTGGCCGGATCGATGCGCACCACTTGAGGTGGGCGCGTCGCACTCTCAAATGAACCCAACATGACGAGCGAGCGACTACGGTCGGCGATCGTGACATTCGTATACACACCGACCGAGATGTCGAACGCGAGTCGCGTCGCACCGTCACGGATCGACGTGACGAACAACTTCTCGTGCCCAGCTTCCTCAGCGGTGAAATAGATCTGTTTCGAATCTGCCGTGATCGCAAAGGACCCCGGCGTACGATCGATTTTTTCGGTCAATACGCGAGCCGCAGGCAAACCGACTCCGGTCGATCTGGAGGCCGCCCAAGGGAAAGCCGCTAGACGCGCTTCGTTGTAGGCCTTGTCGGTCCGCGGCGTGTAGAGCGCGATCAAGGTCTGTCCATCGGGCGTGAACGTGGGCGACGACCAGGAATTCACACCGTCCGTCAGGCGCTGTGCCTCACCGCCCGAAGTCGCAATCTGCCACAACTGCGAGGTCGTGAATTGGTACGCGGCGACGTTGCGATCCGAACTTGCCGCGAACACCAAAGATTTACCATCCGGTGCCCACGTGAAGCTGATGCCCTCTTCACCACCGGCTCCAAAGCCGGGCTGCGAGAAAAGCTGGGTCGATGCCAACAGATTGCGCGGCTCACCCGAAGCGGCACTACCGTCTTTGAGCTCGAGGACGAGCAAGACGGGTTTCAAATCATCGAGCCAACGATCCCAGTTTCGGATCGGGAAGCCGTCGTAGGTACGCGCGTTCCACTTGCGTGCCTTACGCTCGGCGGCGATACGCTTGTTGTCCGCTTCACTCTTGGCATCTGGGAACTGACTACTCGCGAAAGCGATCGATTTTCCATCGGGGGAAAATTCGGGAGCTCGCGCGCCGTTGACCAACTGCGTCAGCCGGATCGCCTCACCGCCCGACAAATCGAGCAGGTAGAGCTGCGCCGTCTCGTCCCCTTCGCGCCGCGCCGAGAACACGAGTCGTTGGCTGTCCGGGCTCCAATCGACACCGCTCTCGCCACCTGCTGTACCCGTCAAACGCCGCGGTGCCGGCTGCTTGCCATCGCGCTCCGGAGCCGTTGCCACGATCCACAGATCCGACACCTGGGCCTTCTCGTCGTAGGCTGGTTCCGTCACAGCGAACACCGCCCAACGCCCGTCCGGGCTGACCGACGGAGACCCGACCCGCTTCATCAGCCAGAGATCCTCGTGCGTGATCGTATTTTGCGGAGCGGCAGCCGCGACGATCGAGGGTGTGGAAAGGGACAGACCGAGGGCAGCCGTGACGGCTAGGAGGAAGCGTTTCATGACCCGATTATGGCAAATGGGTCTCATCTTGCGACGCTCCGAGTGCTGACCCATAATTGCGAATGATTCTTAACTGCGGATTTATTGCCATGCGCCTGCCTACCTGCAACCGTCTCTTCTCGACCGTCCTCGCCGCACTCTGTTTACTCCCGGCGCTGCACGTACGAGCAGCGGACGCAACAGAACCGGTCGTGGTTTATTCGGCGCGTAACGAGCAATTGATCAAACCGATCTTCGATCGATTCACCGCCGAAACGGGAATCCCGGTCCGCTTCACGACAGCGGACGCAGCGGTGCTGATCGAGCGACTCGCTGCCGAAGGCAAGAACAGTCCGGCGGATATGCTGATGACCGTCGATGCCGGCGAACTTTGGAATGCAGCCAATCGCGGATTGTTACGGTCCACGCGCTCATCGATTTTGGAAGCCAACATACCGGCGACCCTGCGTGATCCGGGCAACCGTTGGGTGGGCTTGTCGCAACGGGCGCGCACCATCGTCTACCACCCGAACCGCGTCGACCCGCGCACCCTCAGCACGTACGAAGCGTTGGCAGACCCGGTTTGGAAAAATCGGCTGTGTCTGCGCAGCTCAAAGAAGGTTTACAACCAGTCACTCGTGGCCATGATGATCAAGGCGCGCGGTGAAACGGCAACGGAAACCACAATCCGAGGATGGGTCGCCAATCTCGCGGCGCCGCCCTTTGCCAATGACAATCAAGTCATGGAGGCCATTGCCGCGGGCCAATGTGATGTCGGCATCGTCAACACCTATTACCTCGGTCGGATGCTGCAGAAACAGCCTGACTTCCCGGTCAAAGTATTTTGGGCAAACCAACGTGGTGATGGCACCCATGTCAACGTCAGTGGCGCTGGCATCACCCGTCACGCGCGCAATCCTGCGGGCGCTCAAAAATTGCTGGAGTGGCTATCCGCAGGCGAAGCGCAGCGACTCTTCGCCGGATCGAATATGGAGTATCCGGTCAACCCGACCGTCGAAATCGACCCGCTCGTTCGCAGCTGGGGTAGCTTCACGCCAAGCCGCATCAACATCGTCGAGGCGGGTCGTCGGCAGGCCACGGCCGTGCGCGTGATGGATCGCGCCGGCTGGCGGTAATGTTCGCGCGCTGGCGCGCCTCGCTGATTATTTTGCTGGCGGCCGCGCCGGCACTCGTCGTCTTGGTGGGTCTCGTCGGCGCATGGCTCACGCCGGCTGGCGACACATTGCAACACCAGTGGCGCTACCTGCTGCCCGATGCCGGTCGTAACACGTTCATTCTCGTGATGACCGTCGCCGCAGGAGCGGCGCTCGTCGGTACCGCACTCGCCGCCCTCGTCGCGCTCTGCGAGTTCCCCGGTCGCGCGTTTTTTTCATGGGGCTTACTACTGCCGTTATCGATCCCGGGATACGTGCTCGCCGCGGTCTTCGCCGGCAGCCTCGACTACGCAAGCCCACTTTACAGTTGGCTGCGCGAGCAATTCGGCTGGCAGTGGCCATCGATCCGCTCGCTCGGAGGCGCGGCTCTCGTACTCACGCTCACCCTGTTTCCCTACGTCTATCTGATCGCGCGGGTCGCCTTCGAATCTGCGGCTCAACGTTATCTCGAGGCGGCCTCACTACTCGGGCGAACGCGTCTACAGGCAACTCGTGAAGTGCTGTTACCGCTCGCGGTGCCGGCTGTCTTGGCCTCCACCGCCCTCGTCGCGATGGAGACGCTCGCCGACTTCGGTGTCGTCGCAGCACTCAATGTGGACACCCTCACCACCGCGCTCTATCGCGCATGGTATGGCATGTTTTCTTTGGTGACGGCTCAACAGATTGCAGGCTTTCTGGTGATCGTCGCGTTGCTACTGCTACTACTCGAGCACCGTGCACGCTCATCGGTACGCATGCGCGAGGCCGGTGGCATCGCCCTGCAGCGCCGGCAATTGCCCCCTCTGACGGCGGGTCTTGCCACCCTCTTTGCCAGCGCCGTCCTCGGCATCGCCTTCGTTTGGCCCGTCGCGCACCTGCTGTCCTGGGCCAGCACCCATGTGACGGCAGATCTCGATGCCCGCTATTGGGGATATTTCGTGCGTAGCATTGCCCTGGCCGGACTTGGCGCTTTACTGATCGTGTCGATCAGTACGCTCTTCGTTTACGCACGACGCGACGCTGTCAGTGGAATCGTCCGCACCGTCGCACCCTTGTCCACCGCCGGATACGCCATACCGGGAACGGTTTTGGCGGTGGGGTTGTACGCACCTCTGACGCAAGCCTTACCTTGGTTACAAGGAACGCTGCTCGTATTGTTCATCGCATACGTCACACGTTTTTTCGCAGTCGGTCATGCACCGATGGCCGCTGGTCTCGCGCGACTGCCCACGGCACTCGATGAGGCCGCCGTGCTGCTTGGCAGCCGCCCACTTGAGCGCTGGCGAAGAATTCATTGGCCTATGCTCAAAGGCAGTGTCGCCGCAGCTTTCGTATTGACCTTCGTCGACCTGATGAAAGAATTGCCGATCACCTTGCTGACGCGGCCCTTTGGCTTCGAGACCTTGGCGATCCGTGTGTTCGAACTGACCTCCGAAGGCGAATGGGAGCGCGCCGCCGTGCCGGCACTCGCACTCGTACTCGCCGGACTTTGGCCACTGAAATGGCTCGCAGGAAGAATGTCTCATGCGACTTGAACTTCGCGATATCCACTTCCGTCGGGAAGCCACTGAAATCCTGCGCGGAGTCGACCTACAACTGGAAGCCGGTGACATCGGCGTTCTCGTCGGCCCGAGCGGCTGCGGCAAAACCACGACCCTGCGATGTATCGCCGGTCTCGAATCGATTACGCGCGGCGAGATCCAACTTGGCGATCGTGTAGTGTCTTCCGCCGATCACTGCCTCGGCGCCGAAGTGCGTCGTGTTGGCTATGTCTTGCAAGACAACGCCCTGTTCCCGCACTTGAGCGTCGCCGACAACATTCGCTTCGGCTTGCGCAGCCTTTCGCGAGATGACCGCGAGACTCGCGTCGCCGACATGCTCGCTTTGCTCGGACTACGAGGTCTCGAACGACGTTTGCCGCAGGATCTCTCAGGCGGTCAACAGCAACGCGTCGCGATCGCACGATCACTTGCGCCGCAACCTGACCTTCTGCTGATGGACGAGCCGTTCTCGAATCTCGATGCGCGACTGCGGACCGAACTCGTCAGCGAACTACGCGAGTTGCTCAAGGGGCTTCGTATCACGACCCTGGTGGTGACGCACGATCAGCACGATGCGTTCGGCCTCGCCGATCGTCTCGGGTACATGAACGACGGACGATTGGAGCAATGGGATACGCCTTACGATGTGTATCACCGACCCCGCACACGTGCGGTAGCGGGCTTCATCGGTGATGGCGTGATGCTGCCTGCGATCGGCAAAGACGGTCTTTGGCAGACGGAGCTTGGGGCCATCGAAGATCCCGCTGCCGAAGGCTCGGCGGATCTGCTGCTGAGACCCGATGACTTGCTGCATGATGACGACTCACCGACACAGGCTCGCATCGTTGCGCGAGTCTTCAGAGGTGCCGATTTCCTCTACACGGTGCAACTACCGAGTGGTCTGCGCGTATTGGCATTGGCGCCGAGCCATCACGACCATCATATTGGCGAGACGCTAGGCTTTCGTCTGGCCAACGATCATCTGGTGGTCTTCCGTCGCGACTAGTAGCGCGAACCTCGCCCCTTTTTCTCGGCCTTGATTCGCTTGATTGCGAGCGGTTGCCCGCGAACAACGATCCCTGCGAGGTGTTTCAAAACGTGATCTGGGATTTGAGCTGGCAGACGCACGATCGTGTGATCGTCACGGATGTCGATGCCATTGATCTCGCTGCCGTGCATATCGCCCTCATGCGCCAAGGCGCCGACGATATTGCCCGGTTGCACGCCGTGACGACGACCAACTTCGAGGCGGAAAAACGCCTGCGGACCCTCAGGGCGACGCGGCTTTGACATCTTATGCTCGACGCTTTCGCGCACTTCCTCGGTGGGTTCTGCGCGCTTGGTGACGAACAATGAACGCCCCGACTTCGCCAAGGACGCGAGCGCAGCGGCGACGTCGAACACATCCGCACCGCTCTCTCGCACAAACTCTTCGATGACGCCGCGGTAGGCTGACAGCTCCTGAGATTCGAGCATTTCGCTCAACTCTTTCTTGAACTTCTCTGCGCGGCGCGCGTTGACCTCTTGAACGGTTGGCAGCGCCATCGGCTCGATCGGCTGACGGGTGGCACGCTCGATGATGCGCAGCATGTTGCGCTCGCGTGCCGAGATGAAAAGAATCGCCTCGCCCGAACGACCCGCACGACCGGTACGGCCGATGCGATGTACATACGACTCGCTATCGTAAGGGACGTCGAAATTAACGACGTGTGTAATACGCTCGACGTCGATGCCTCGCGCCGCGACGTCGGTCGCCACCACGATATCGATCTTGCCGCTCTTCAATGCGGCGATCGTTCGCTCTCGCTGCGCTTGCAGGATATCGCCATTCAGTGCGGCAGCTGCAAAACCACGCGCTTCGAGTTTCTCAACGAGCTCGACGGTAGATTGCTTGGTGCGGGCAAAGACGAGCATCGCATCGAACGTCTCGACCTCGAGCAGTCGGGTCAAGGCATCGAGTTTGTGAATACCGGAGACTAGCCAATAACGCTGTCGGATATTGGCGGCGGTCGCCGTCTTGGACTTGACGGTGATCTCACGCGGATCACGCAGGTGCTTCTGGGCGATGCGCTTGATCTGAGTCGGCAACGTGGCCGAGAACAGCACCACCTGTCGCTCCGCCGGCACGAGGCTCAAAATGTGATCGATCGCATCGACGAAACCCATCTGCAGCATTTCGTCAGCCTCGTCGAGCACGACGTGACGAATGGTGTTCAGATCGAGCGTGCCTCGTTCGAGGTGATCAATCACTCGTCCGGGCGTCGCCACGACGATGTGCACGCCACGACGCAAGGCGTTCAATTGCGGGGTATAGCTCTGTCCGCCATAGATAGGCAGCACGTGCAGGCCCGGCATGTGGCTCGCATATTTTTGACAGGCTTCGGCAACCTGAATCGCAAGTTCTCGGGTCGGAACCAACACCAGTGCCTGCGGTTCGCGCCGAGCGACATCGATTTGCGACAACACGGGCAAGGCGAAAGCGGCGGTCTTGCCGGTGCCCGTCTGGGCTTGCCCTATCAGGTCTCGCCCTTGGAGCAGCACAGGTATCGTGGCGCGCTGAATTGGCGAGGGTGTCTCGTAGCCCACGGAGGCGAGCGCAGAAACCAAGGCGGGATTCAGGCCGAGTTCGGCGAAAGTCAGATCAGTTTGTTCGTTGGCAGTCATCGCGGAGGTAGTGGCAATAGGGCCTTGGAAATCGAGTCGCGATGCAGGTCACGTCGTGACAACCCCCCGAAAGGCTCGTCTGAGGGGTCCGATAAAATTGGTAGCGGGGGTAGGATTTGAACCTACGACCTTCGGGTTATGAGCCCGACGAGCTGCCAGACTGCTCCACCCCGCACCAGGAGGGCCGCGAACTATACCCGTTCGCGCCTCTCAGCTCAACACTTGTTCGCAAAGGCTCAACAACGACTGCGGGAACAGTCCGAGCACGAGCACCGCCAGTGCATTCAGGCCCAAAGCCAGTCGAACTCCGGCGTGACGCTCGGTGGTCGGCAAATCACCCGGCGAATCGAAGTACATGATCTTCACGACGCGCAGGTAGTAGAACACGCCGATCACCGAAACCGCCGCCGCAAAAACGACGAGCGCCAGATGATTGCTTGTCCACAGCGCTTCAAAGATCTGCAGCTTCGCCCAGAAGCCAACGAACGGCGGAATGCCGGCGGTCGAGAACATCAGGAACATCATCATGAGTGCGAGCAACGGATCACGTGCATGCAAACCCTTGAAATGATCGAGTTCATCGGCCTCGAAGCCGGCACGACTGGCAAGCAAAATCACACCGAACGAGCCGAGCGTCATGATGACGTAGGCGATGGTGTAATACAGGGCCGCTTCGTAGCCCTGCTCTGTTCCCGCCACGAAGCCGAGCAGAATGAAGCCGACATTGCCGACTGCCGAATAGGCGAGCATGCGCTTGAGATTGGTCTGCGCAATGGCGACGACGTTACCCACCACGGTCGAGAGCACCGCGACGATGGCGAGCATCTGCGTCCAAGTCTCGCTAATTCCCTCAAGACCACCGGCAAGCAGACGGAAGGCCAAGGCGAACGATGCAATCTTCGGCGCCGTCGCGACGAAGAGCGTCACCGACGAGGGAGCGCCGTGATACACGTCGGGAACCCACATGTGAAACGGCACGGCGCCAAACTTGAAGGCGACACCGACCACCAGGAACACGACGCCCATAATGAGGCCGAGACTCGCCGGCCCCTGTAAGGCGACCGCGAGCTCGCTGAAGAGCAGACTGCCACCCAAGCCGTAGACAAGCGACATGCCGTAGAGCAAACAACCCGATGCGATCGCGCCAAGCACGAAATACTTCATCGCGGACTCAGCCGCGACACCGTTGTCGCGATCAAAGGCCACGAGCGCGTAGAGCGACAGCGCCAGTAATTCCACGCCGATGTACATGGTGAGCAAACTGCCCGCCGAGATCATCACGAAAATACCCAGCAACGCCGTCAAAACCAGCACGTAGTACTCGCCTTTCAGCAGACCGCGTGTCTCCAGATAGTGCCGCGAATACAGCAACGAAACCGCCACGAACAGCATGGCGAGCAACTTCAACAGGTTCGCAAGCGGATCCGTCACATACATGCCGGAGAACAACTCGACGGTCGATGGCACCTGCGCGAAGGTCAGCAACAGCCCTGCCCCTAAGGCCAGAACGAGCAAGGTAAGCGTCGGCGTCACGCGCGTCGCGGCGCGTCCGGCAAACACATCGACGAGCAACACCACGCACACGGCGATGGCGAGATAGATCTCCGGCAGTGCCGGCAGCACGGATTCGAGGGTCAATGTCGGTGTCATGTCGTTTCCCCTCAGAGCGGCAACTTGCTGGTGACGATCTGCTCAACGAGATGCTGCACGGATGCTTGCATCAACTCGAGCAAGGGTGCCGGCCAAATGCCGAGCAACAGCACCGCAACGGCGAGCACGCCGAGGATGAGAAATTCACGGGCGTTCAGATCATCGAGTGAGGCCACGCCATCGTTCGCAACTGGGCCGAAGATCACCCGCTTGACGAGCCACAATGTGTAGGCAGCTCCCAAGATCAAGGTCGTTGCGGCGAGGAACGCGTACCAGAAGTTCGCTTTGAAGCTCGCGATGATGACGAGGAACTCACCCACGAACCCCGAGGTGCCAGGCAAGCCGGAGTTCGCCATGGCGAAGAGCACCATGAAGGCGCCGAACATCGGCATGCGATTGATCACACCGCCATAGGCGGAAATCTCTCGGCTGTGCAGGCGGTCATACAGCACGCCGACACAGAGGAACATCGCGCCGGAGATCAAACCGTGCGACACCATCTGAACCATCGCACCATCGATTCCCATACCTGCGCCCTGCAGATCGCCCGTGTTCGCCGCGATGTCGAACACCAGGAAGCTGCCGAGAGTCACGAAACCCATGTGCGCAATGGACGAGTACGCGATCAGCTTCTTCATGTCGCTCTGCACGAGCGCGACAAATCCGATGTACACGACAGCGATCAGAGACAAGACGATGATGAGCATGTCGAGTTCGCGCGCTGCATCCGGCGTTACCGGCAGCGAGAAACGCAAGAAGCCGTAGCCGCCCATCTTGAGCATGATCGCCGCCAGTACGACGGACCCTCCAGTCGGCGCCTCAACGTGCGCGTCTGGCAACCAAGTGTGCACGGGGAACATCGGGATCTTCACCGCGAAGGCCGCGAAGAACGCCAGGAAGATCCAATACTGCTCGGTCAAGGTGAGCGGCAGATCATGGAAGGTCGCAATGTCGTAGGTACCGGCTTGGACGTACATGTAGATCATTGCGATCAACATGAACACAGATCCCAGGAAGGTGTAGAGGAAGAACTTGATCGTCGCGTATACGCGCCGCGGACCACCCCAGATTCCGATGATCAAGAACATCGGAATCAACATCGCTTCCCAGAAAAAATAAAACAGCAGCGCATCGAGCGCCGAGAACACGCCGACCATCAAGCCTTCCAGGATGAGGAAAGCCGCGAAGTACTGCGACGCGCGCTGTTCGATCACCGTCCAGGCCGCGATCAGGATCGGCACGGTGATGAACGTTGTGAGCAAAATCAGCGGCAGCGAGATGCCATCGACGCCCAAGTGATACGTGGCGTTGAAGGCCGGAATCCAAGGCAGCTGCTCGACGAACTGGAACGAGGCCGTAGAGGTATCGAAGCCCTGATACAAGGGAATCGACAGAGCGAGCGCCGCGAGCGAGGTCGCGAGTGCAACCCAGCGTCCGAATGCCACCCGTGACTCGCCGAGGGCGAGCACGACGAGGCCGCCGACGATCGGCAACCAGACGAGTAGCGACAACAATCCTGAATCCTGCATGGTTATTTTCCGCCGAACATCACGCGAGGATCAGGAACCAGGCCAGCAGCATCGCAAGGCCTATGGTCATCCAGAACGCGTAGGAATAGAGATAACCCGTTTGCACTCGACGCACGACACCCGCAAGGGTCGCCACCAACTGCGCTGATCCATTGACGAGCGCACCATCGATGACCGCTTGGTCACCCGCCTTCCAGAAGACGCGACCGAGCAGACGACTGCCGGCCGACAACACGTTCTCGTTGAACCAGTCAAAGTAATACTTGTTGTCGAGCACCCGACGTACCGGCGTCAAAGCGTTGGCGATACCGGTGGCCGCGCTCGGGTTCTTGAGCACGAAGTACCAGGCCGCGACGACGCCCGCGAGCGCGAGCCACAACGGCGGATGCTTCACCGCCTCGAGTGCGAACGAGGCCGGATCGTGGAAGTGTCCCGACAACACACCCAACACGTCGTTTTCCGGCAGCACCTGTATCGCCTCACCAAAGAAACCACCGAAGAGTATCGGCTGTACCGTGAGGTAACCAATCGCAAGCGACGGGATCGCCAGCAGCACGAGCGGTAGCGTCACCACCCACGGGCTCTCGTGCGGCGTTCCGCCATGATGTCCGTGATCATCGTGGGCATGGTCATGACTCGCGTGCGCGCCCTCACCCGCCGCCCAGCGCGGCGCCCCGTGGAACGTCATGAAGATCATTCGGAAGGTGTAGAACGCCGTGACGAAAACGCCGATCAACACGCACCAGTAGGCGTAGGTGGCACCCCATCGATCCGCCTCATGTACCGACTCGATAATGAAGTCTTTGGAGTAGAAGCCGGAGAGAAACGGAGTACCGATCAGCGCAAGCGCGCCCACCCAACAAGTGATCGCCGTGATCGGCATCACCTTGGCGAGACCGCCCATCTTGCGCATGTCCTGCTCGTGGTGCATCCCGATGATCACCGAACCGGCAGCGAGGAACAGCAGCGCCTTGAAGAACGCATGCGTCATCAAGTGGAAGATGGCCGCGCCATAAGCCGAGGCTCCAAGCGCCACCGTCATGTAACCGAGCTGCGAGAGCGTCGAATACGCCACGACCCGCTTGATGTCGTTGTTGACGATACCGAGGAAGCCCATGAAGAGCGCCGTCGTGGCGCCGATGACGAGTACGAACGAGAGTGCGACCTCGCTTTGCTCGAAAAGCGGCGAGAAGCGCGCAACCATGAAGATACCCGCGGTCACCATCGTGGCGGCGTGGATGAGCGCCGAAATCGGCGTCGGGCCTTCCATCGAATCCGGCAACCAGACGTGCAACGGAACCTGCGCCGATTTACCCATGGCTCCGATGAAGAGCAGGATGCAGATCAGCGTGATGGCCGAGACCGTCCAGGTATCGCTTAACGCGAACTCGGCGGCAGCCAACATCGGGGCGGCCTCGAAGGCTGCGCGGTAATCAAGCGAACCCGTGTAGTAAACGACACCCGCGATACCCAGCACGAAGCCGAAATCGCCGACGCGGTTGACGAGAAACGCCTTCATGTTCGCGAAGATCGCGCTCGGTCGCGTGTACCAGAAACCGATCAACAAATACGAAACGACACCCACCGCTTCCCAGCCGAAGAACAACTGCAGGAAGTTGTTCGACATCACGAGCATGAGCATCGCGAAGGTGAAGAGCGAAATGTACGAGAAGAACCGCTGATAACCCGGATCCTCGTGCATGTAGCCGATTGTGTAGACGTGCACGCAGAACGACACGAAAGTCACGACGCACATCATCAGAACAGACAGGTGATCGACCAGAAAGCCGACCTCCATACGGATGCCGTCGCTCACGAGCCAGGTGTAGACCGAGTCGTTGTAAGCGCCGACCTCACCGCTGATCAGTTGCCAAGCGACCTGCGCACTCAACAAAAATGACAAGCCCACCGCAGCGATGGTGACCACGTGCGCCGCCGTGCGACCGATGAGTTTGCCGAAGAGCCCGGCGATGATGGCCGCCGCGAGCGGCAGCAAGGGAATGGCAAGCAGTACGTTCGGATCCATGTGACTCAGCCCTTCAGGGTGTCGAGATCTTCGACGTTGATGCTGCGACGCTCACGGAACAGCACGACGAGGATGGCAAGACCGATCGCCGACTCGGCGGCGGCCACCGTCAGCACGAAGAAGACGAAAATCTGTCCATCGAGATCGCCGAGATAACGCGAGAACGACACGAAACTGAAGTTGACGGCGAGCAACATGAGCTCGATGCACATCAACAGCAGAATCACGTTCTTCCGATTGAGGAAGATACCGGCGATCGATAGCGAGAAGAGGATCGCGGATAAGGTCAGCATGTGCTGGAGCGTGATCATTTCTCGCCCTCCGACGCCGACGCCTCACTCTTCGGGCCGACACCCTTTACCAGACGCACACGATCCTCACGGCGCACCGCAACCTGCTTGGCGACATCCTGCGGCTTCAAGCCGGGGCGCTTGCGCATCGTCAAGGCGATCGCCGCAATGATGGCAACGAGCAGCACCATAGCGGCCAACTCGAACGGGTATACGTACTGGGTGTAGAGCACTTCGCCGAGCGCCCGCGTATTGCTGTGATCAGCCGGCAGCGGCGCCATGCCCTGGGTCGCGTCGATACCGAACCCACGGAACCAGAACACGGCCACCATCTGAGCGATGACGGCGAAGGCGATGAACCACCCAAGCCCTGCATAACGCGTGAAACCGCGCTTGATCTCCTCAACGTTGATGTCGAGCATCATCACGACGAAGAGGAACAGGACCATGACCGCGCCGACGTAAACCAGCACCAGCACGATCGCGAGGAACTCCGCTTCGATCAGCAACCAAAGCGCGGCACTCGTGAAAAAGGCCAGCACCAGCGACAACGCCGAATAGACGGGGTTACGCGCGACGATCACCCCGAGCGCTGCCGCGATCAGGATGGCCGAGAATCCGTAGAAAAGCAGTTGAACCAACACCCTGTCGTCTCCCGGTTAGCGATAGCGCGCGTCTGCGGCCTTATCCGCATCGATCAGCGCGGCATAGCGCTCACCCACGGCGAGCAGCTTGTCTTTGGTCATGATGTTCTCGCCACGATTTTCCATGTGGTACTCGTGGATACGCGTCTCGACGATGGCATCGACCGGGCAGGCCTCCTCGCAGAAGCCGCAATAGATGCACTTGAAGAGATCGATGTCATAACGAGTCGTACGACGGGTGCCGTCTGCCGCCACGTCCGACTCGATCGTGATAGCGAGCGCAGGGCAAACCGCCTCGCACAACTTGCAAGCAATGCAACGCTCTTCACCATTCGAGTAGCGACGCAGCGCATGCAGACCGCGGAAGCGCGGCGACTGCGGTGTTTTCTCTTCTGGGTAGTTGACCGTGACCTTTTTACGAAAGAGCGTTCGCGCCGTCACCGACAAACCCGTGAGCAGTTCGGTGAGCAGGAAAGTTTTGACGATGCTGTGAAGAGCCATGAATTTGTGTCCGTTGACTGTCACTCGGCCCAGGGGCCGACCTGCAAGTGCACCATCACCCCGAGCACGACGATCCACACCAGCGTGACCGGGATGAGAACCTTCCAGCCGAGACGCATGATTTGGTCATAGCGATAACGGGGGAACGTGGCGCGATACCACATGAAACAGGTCAGGAAGAAAAAGAGCTTGGCAAACAGCCAATGGAACCCGGGCTCACCGAGCGGATGCGACGCACCGAGCAAGCCTTCGAAGGGGCTCAGCCAACCGCCGAGGAAGAACACGGCCGTCAACGCCGAGATGAGGATCATGTTCGCGTATTCGGCGAGGAAGAACAGCGCGAAGGCGATACCCGAATATTCGACGTGGAAGCCCGCGACGATCTCCGACTCGCCCTCGGCGACATCGAACGGCGCGCGATTGGTCTCGGCGACACCCGAGATCAAATAGACCACGAACAACGGGAAGAGCCAGATCAAAAACCAGTTCGACACCCCACCCGCTTGCGCGCGGACGATGTCACCCAGATTGAGCGTTCCCGCTGCCATCACCACGCCGACCAGTGCGAAGCCCATCGCGATTTCATAGGCCACGACCTGCGCGGCCGAACGCATCGCGCCCAGAAACGCATACTTCGAGTTCGCAGCCCATCCGGCGAGGATCACGCCGTAGACACCCACTGAAGTCAGCGAGAGGACGTAGAGCAATCCGGCATCGATATCCGCGATGACCAGGTTCGGATCGAGCGGCACGACCGCCCACGCTGCGAAGGCGGGAATCAAAGTGATCGCAGGCGCGATCCGGAACAGCCACTTGTTCGAGGCCGACGGAATGACGACTTCTTTCAGCAGCAGTTTGATGACGTCGGCAAAGGGCTGAAAAATGCCCGGAACCAAACCGAAGATACTGCCGACGCGATTGGGCCCCTTGCGCAGCTGCATCCAGCCGATCACCTTGCGCTCCCACAACGTCGTGAACGCGACGGAGAGAATCACCGCCACCGTCACGACGAGGATCCAGAAGGTAGAGCGAACGTAGGACGGCAACGCGGCCCAGGTATTGAGGATGAAGTCGGTCACTGCCCTGCCCCCTCGGCGGCGCGACGCGCAATCACCGTTTGCTGCAAGGCCGGGCTGCGACGCAGCACGGCGTCGATCGAGTACATCGGCACATCGAGCTCGCCGATGTCGAGATCCGCAGAGCCACTGACGGCGGCGATCGCCGGAATATGCTGAGTCACGATGACTGCAGGAGCCGCTGAGCCCGATGCGCTCGCCACGAGCGTTTGCAGCTCGCTGCGAACATCTTCGGAACTCTCCTGCTCGAAGCCCGACAGCTCCAGCAGGTTGCCGAGTACGCGCAGCACCTTCCAAGCCGGTCGCGCTTCACCCGGCAACTTCGAGACCGCCGCTTGCGATTGCCAGCGACCATCGAGATTGACGTAGCTTCCCGAAGTTTCCGCGAAACTGCCGATCGGCAACAGCACATGGGCGCGCGCCAACAATTCCTCGGAAGCGTACGGGGTCAACGCGACTACACACGCTGCCGAATCGAATGCCGACTCGGCGACGGCCGGAGCCGCTAAATCATGCTGCGGTTCAATGGCACCGACGAGCAGATAAGCCCGCTGCGGCGACTCGAGCATCGCACTCGCGTTGAGACCTATCGTCGCCGCGGCGGATCCACCGGCGACGCGATGCGGCAAAGCACCGGCGATCGAGGCACCAGCAGCATTACCACCTTCGGCCAGCACACCAACGGTGGCACTCGCAACGCGCGCGATCTCAACGGCCAACGAGCGCAGATCCGCCCAGGCAGGGTGACGCAACGCGAGAGCACCGAGCCACACGACTCGCTTCGAGCCAGCCAGCAAGGCCTCGGCTGCAGCGCGCTGCTCGTTCGTCGGCGCTACGCCGCGCAGCAGGGTCGTGTAGGCATCGCCGACCTGCACACCGGTCTTCTCGATGACAGCGGCCAGCACGCCAGCCAACTGCTGCGCCCAATGCGCAGGTTCAGACGCAATCTGGACAGCGACCGGAAAACGATATTCGCGAACGACGGCGTCGACAAATGCGACTCTCGCGCCCGCCTTGACGGCCGCTTTGCGCAGTCGATGCGCGAGCAACGGCAATTCGGCACGCAGATTCGAACCGATGACGAGCGCAGCGGATACGGCGTCGACCTCGGCGATGGGCATGCCTAGAGCAGGCTGTTTCGCATCGGCAGCCGCATCGCGAAAATCGCGCTGTCGCAGGCGATGATCGACATTCGACGAACCCAAGGCACGCGTGAGCTTGGCGGCGAGGTAAGCCTCTTCCGTCGTGGAAGACGGATGGATCAAGGTGCCAAGGTTGTGACCAGCAGCCTTCAGACCGCGAGCAGCGGCCTGTAGCGCGACTTCCCACGACACTTCCTGCCATTGCCCCGCTTGCTTGAGCATCGGCTTGGTGAGCCGATCGTCAGCGTGTACACCTTCGTAGCTGTAGCGATCACGATCCGAGATCCAAGTCTCGTTGATGTCGTCATTCGCGCGCGGCACCACGCGCTTCAGCTTGCCACGCAGCACGTGTCCGAAGAGGTTACTGCCGAGGCCATCGTGCGGCGCCACAAGGGGCACCTGCGACATTTCCCATGAACGTCCCTGATAGCGGAACGGTTTGGAGTTCAACGCTCCGACCGGGCACAAATCGATGATGTTGCCCGAGAGCTCGTGATCGACACTTTTTTCGATGTAGGTGCCGATCTCCATATTCTCGCCACGACCGGTCGTGCCGAGCTCCGGAATACCGGCAATCTCCTGACCGAAGCGGACGCAGCGCGTGCAATGGATGCAACGCGTCATGTCGGTAGAGACGAGCGGACCGAGATTCTTGTCTTTCACGACGCGCTTGCGCTCGTTGAAGCGTGCGATATCGCGACCGAAACCCATCGCAAGATCCTGCAACTCGCATTCGCCACCCTGGTCACAAATCGGGCAATCGAGCGGGTGATTAATGAGCAGGAATTCCATCGTCGCTTTTTGCGCACCGATGGCGACCTTCGACTTGGTGAAGATCTTCATGCCTTCGGCCACAGGCGTCGCACAGGCCGGCAAGGGCTTCGGCGCCTTTTCGACTTCGACGAGGCACATGCGGCAGTTCGCCGCTACCGGCAACTTGTCGTGGTAACAGAAACGCGGCACGTACGCGTCATGCGCGTCCGTGACATGAATGATCATCGCGCCCTTACGCGCCTTGACCGGCTTGCCGTCAACTTCGACGTTGACGAGATCGTCCTGCGGATTCGCTGCCATCTTCCCGCGCGCGGCTTACGCCGCCTCCTTGGTTCCATCCACGAGGCTGCGGCCACCGTGCTGGATCATGTACTCGAATTCATGACGGAATTTCGTGACGAAACTCTGCACTGGCCAAGCCGCCGCATCACCCAACGCGCAGATGGTGTGTCCTTCGATGCGGTTGGCGACGTCGATCAACAACTGCAGATCTTCCATGCGACCCTGACCCGCCACGATGCGCTTGAGGACGCGGTTCAACCAACCGGTACCCTCTCGACATGGCGTGCATTGACCGCACGACTCCGACTTGTAGAAGCGCGAAATACGCTCGAGTGCGCGCACCATGCAGGTCGTTTCATCCATGACGATCACGGCGGCCGAACCCACCGACGATCCGACTGCACGCAGCGAGTCGTAATCCATGTTGACGCCCATCATGACGTCGCCAGGAACGACCTTGACCGAAGAGCCGCCAGGAATGACGGCCTTCAACTTACGTCCGCCGCGGACACCGCCGGCGATTTCGAGCAGATCTTTGAACGCGATACCGAGCGGCAACTCGTAGTTGCCCGGCTTGTTGACGTGACCGGACACCGAGAAGATCACCGTGCCGCCCGCATTGGTCGTACCGAGCTGCGCAAACCACTCGGGTCCCTTGCGCAGGATCGTCGGCACGGAGGCATAGCTCTGCGTGTTGTTGATCGTCGTCGGCTTGCCGTACAAACCAAAGGCCGCTGGGAACGGCGGCTTGAAACGCGGCTTACCTTGTTTGCCCTCGAGGGATTCGAGCAGCGCGGTCTCTTCGCCGCAGATATAGGCGCCCGCGCCCACAAAGGTGTAGAGATCGAAGTCGATACCTGAGCCCTGCACGTTTTTGCCGAGCAGACCCGCTTCGTAAGCCTCTTTTACTGCGGCTTCAAAGCGCGGTACCGGCTCACCCAAAAATTCGCCGCGGATGTAGTTGTAACCGACGGTCGCACCCATTGCGTACCCGCCGATCGCCATTCCTTCGACGAGCGAGTGCGGATTGAAACGCAGGATGTCGCGATCGTGACAGGTACCCGGCTCGCTCTCGTCCGAGTTGCAGACCGCATATTTCTGGATCGGCGCGTTGCGCGGCATGAACGACCACTTGGTACCGGTCGGAAAGCCCGCGCCGCCGCGACCGCGAAGGCCGCTGGCCTTGACCGCCTCGATGACCTGCTCGCGCGTGATCTCACCCGCGAGAATTTTTTTCCACGACGAATAACCGCCGATTTTGAGATAGCTCTCGAGCGTCCAGGGACGATCGAGCCCGAGCGGCTCGAACACCACTAGATTCATGCGATCGCGCCAAGTGTCGTGTGCACTCATTTCAAGTCATCCAGGATCTTGTCGACTTTTTCGGGCGTCAGAAATTCGTGGAATTCGTGATCGACCATCATCATGGGAGCGCCCGTGCAAGCAGCGAGACACTCTTCTTCCTTCTTCAGGAAGATGCGTTTGTCCGGTGTACTCTCACCGACTTTGATACCGAGTTTGCGCTCGCAGTGCGCGAGGATGTCCTCGCCGCCGTTGAGCCAGCAGCTGATGTTGGTGCAAACGCTCACGTGATGGCGGCCGCACTCGTGCGTCTCGAACATCGAGTAGAACGTCGCCACTTCGTAAACCTGGATCGACGGCAGTCGCAGATACTCCGCGACGGCATCCATCAGTGCCGGCGTCAAAAATCCTTGGTTCTGCTCCTGCGCGAAACGCAACGCCGAGAGCGTGGCCGAGCGCTGACGCCCCTCTGGAAAGCGCGCGATCCAGCCGTCGATTTCATGGCGAGTGTGCTCACTCAACAACGAAACATTCGGACCATCGCCCGGTTCGAATACGCGACCGTCACTGGTCGTCACCTGATGGGGAGCGCTCATCGATCAATTTCTCCGAAGACGATGTCCTGCGTACCGATCACCGCAACGACGTCGGCCAGCATGTGACCTTTGACCATCTCCTCGAGCGACGCGAGGTGCGGAAAACCCGGCGCACGACATTTGAGGCGATAGGGTTTATTGGCGCCGTCCGATACGAGGTAGATGCCGAACTCCCCCTTCGGCGCTTCCACGGCGGCATAGGTTTCGCCCTCGGGCACGCAGTAGCCCTCGGTCATCAGCTTAAAGTGGTGGATGAGCGACTCCATGTCACCCTTCATGTTCTCGCGACGCGGCGGACGCACTTTGGCGTCGGCGACCATCACCGGACCCGGGTTCTTCTTCAACCACTCGACGCACTGCGCGATGATGCGATTGGACTGCCGCAACTCCTCGATGCGCACGAGGTAACGATCGTAGCAATCGCCGTTCACACCAACGGGAATGTCGAAATCGAGCTGGTCGTACACTTCGTACGGCTGTTGCTTGCGTAAGTCCCACGCGATACCCGAACCACGCAACATGGGACCCGAGAACCCAAGCTGCATAGCCCGCTCCGGCGACACCACGGCGATGTTGACCGTGCGTTGCTTCCAGATGCGATTGTCGGTGAGCAAAGTCTCGTATTCGTCGACCGCTTTCGGAAAACGCTTGGTGAAATCCTCGATGAATTCCAGCAAGCCGCCCGCCCGCGCTTCGTTTAAGCGATCGGCATCCTTTTGTGAGCGCCAGCGCGAAGCCTGATACTTCGGCATCTCGAGCGGCAGGTCGCGATGAACTCCGCCCGGACGATAGTACGTCGCGTGCATGCGCGTACCGGAGACAGCCTCGTAGCAGTCCATCAGGTCTTCGCGTTCCTTGAACGCGAGCAAGAACACGGTCATCGCGCCGATATCGAGGCCATGCGCACCGAGCCACATCAGGTGGTTCAGGATGCGCGTGATTTCGTCGAACATCGTTCGGATGTACTGCGCACGCAGCGGCGGCTTCACACCGAGCAGACGCTCGATGGCCATCACGTACGCGTGCTCGTTGCACATCATCGACACGTAATCGAGTCGATCCATGTAACCGATCGATTGATTGAAGGGCTTGGACTCGGCCAGCTTCTCGGTGGCGCGATGCAGCAGGCCGATGTGCGGATCGGCTTTCTGGATCACCTCGCCATCGAGCTCGAGCACGAGGCGCAACACGCCGTGGGCCGCCGGATGCTGCGGCCCGAAATTCATGGTGTAAGACTGGATTTCAGACATGGATCAATTTCCGCCGAGCGCCGGGTCGTAGCGGTTGTCGTGACGAATGACGCGCGGCACGAGCGTGCGCGACTCGATACTGACCGGTTCGTACACCACGCGCTGTTTGATCGGGTCGTACCGCACTTCCACGTTGCCTATCAGCGGGAAGTCCTTGCGGAACGGATGGCCGATGAAACCGTAATCCGTGAGCAAACGACGCAGATCTGGATGTCCTCGGAACAGGATGCCGAAGAGATCGAAAGCCTCGCGCTCGAACCAATTCGCCGACGCCCAAACGTCGACGAGCGAGTCGATCATCGGTTCCGCGTCGTCGGCACAGAAGGAGCGCAAACGCAGACGCTGGTTGTGCGAGATCGACAGCAGCTGCACCACCACTGCAAAGCGCCGCCCGCTCTGACGCTCTTGTGCCGAAGCGCCGCGATTAACGCCGCGCGAAAAACCGGAGCCCGTCGCCGAGAGCGTCTTCCACTCCGACTTACCAAACTCCGAGTAATCGACGCCCGCGAGATCGATCAACATCTCGAAACGCAAGGTCGGATCATCACGCAACACGCGTGATACTTCGATCCACTGCGCCGCGTCACACTCGTAGGCGATTTCATCTGGCAGCGAGTCGATCCGACGCAACTGCGAACCCAGGCGGGCCTCGATGGCCTGCACGGTGTTTTCGATCGTCATGGATTCAGCACCGAGCTCGTACGAGCGATCTTCTTCTGCAATTGGATGATGCCGTAGAGCAAGGCCTCAGCCGTTGGCGGGCAACCCGGCACGTACACATCGACCGGCACGATCCGATCGCAACCGCGAACGACGGCGTAAGAGTAATGATAGTAACCACCACCGTTGGCGCAGGACCCCATCGAGATTACCCAACGCGGCTCCGGCATCTGGTCGTACACCTTACGCAGCGCAGGCGCCATCTTGTTGACCAGTGTGCCCGCGACGATCATGACGTCCGACTGACGTGGACTTGGGCGGAACACGACGCCGAAGCGATCGAGGTCGTAGCGAGAGGCACCGGCGTGCATCATCTCGACCGCGCAACACGCGAGCCCGAAAGTCATCGGCCACAACGAACCCGTGCGAGCCCAGTTGACCAGATTGTCTACCTGCGTGGTGACGAAACCACGCTCAGCGAAGCTCTGCGCCTCGCTGCTGTTGTTCAATCCCACTCGAGCGCTCCCTTCTTCCACTCGTAGATAAACCCGACGATCAATATGCCGAGGAAAATCCCCATGGCGACAAGACCGAAGGTGCCGATCGATTTGAGTGCGACGGCCCACGGAAAGAGGAAAGCGATTTCGAGATCGAAGACGATGAAGAGAATGGCGACGAGGTAATACCGAACGTCGAACTTCATGCGGGTGTCTTCGAAGGCTTCGAAGCCACACTCGTAAGCGGATAGTTTTTGCGCGTCGTCAGGCGCCTTGGAGAAGTACCGACCAAGTCCGGTACCGAGTAACAGCAGCACGGTAGCGAGACCCGTGGCCACTGCCAAAAAGATCAGTGCAGGCAGATAGTTCGAAAGCATGTTCACCGCCCTGGCACGAACACGGCGCAACGCCGCGTAACCCCCGTACCGCAAGCGGCGCGAATTGTAGCAGGGTATGAATCGAGTTTGGTGCGGTCGGGGAGACTCGAACTCCCATACCTTTCGGCGCTAGCCCCTCAAGCTAGTGTGTCTACCAATTCCACCACGACCGCAA
>JACCDX010907922.1_pt1 | contig 36986 bp, 37 predicted proteins | sample 7449681 | NCBI WGS metagenome assembly JACCDX01 (sample SAMN15323450, study PRJNA562643) | freshwater metagenome | isolation source: river surface water | place: USA:Blue River Watershed | collected 2017-08-18
ACCCAGCACACCGCCCAAAAATTGCGGGAAATCGGCATTCAGGCCGACGTGCTCTTGTGCCGTGCGGACCGCCCCATCCCCGAAGACGAGCGCGCCAAGATTTCGCTCTTCTCCAACGTGCCCGAGTGGGGCGTGATCTCCATGTGGGACGTGGACACGATTTACAAAGTGCCGCGCATGTTGCACGAACAAGGTCTCGATGCCCTGATTTGCGACAAGCTGCGCATCCACACCCCGCCGGCAGACCTCAAGCGCTGGGACGACCTGGTCTACGAGGTGGAGCATCCCCAGCACGAGGTCAGCATTGCCATGGTGGGCAAATACGTTGACCTCTCCGACAGCTACAAGTCGCTCAACGAAGCCTTGCGCCACGCTGGTTTGATCAACCACGCCCACGTCAAGATCGAATACATCGACTCGGAAACCCTCAACCCAGACAACGCTTCGCGCCTGGGCCAATTCGATGCGGTGCTGGTGCCCGGCGGCTTTGGCAAGCGCGGCATCGAAGGCAAGATTTGCGCCGCCCGGTTTGCCCGTGAGCAAGGCATCCCTTACCTGGGCATTTGCTTGGGCATGCAGGTGGCCACCATCGAATACGCCCGCAACGTGGCCCATTTGGACGCGGCCAACAGCACCGAATTTGAGCCCGACACACCGCACCCGGTGATCGCCTTGATCACCGAATGGAAAGATGCCGACGGCAGCATCAAAAAGCGCGATGCGCAGTCCGACCTGGGCGGCACCATGCGGTTGGGCGCGCAAAGCTCGGATGTCAAAACCGGCACCTTGGCGCATCAAATTTACGGCGATGTGGTCACCGAACGCCACCGCCACCGCTACGAGGCCAATGTGAACTACCTGGACCGCTTGCGCGCCGCCGGTTTGGTCATTTCTGCGCTGACCCAGCGCGAGCAATTGACCGAAATCGTCGAGCTGCCCGCCAGCGTTCACCCCTGGTACATGGGCGTGCAATTCCACCCCGAATTCAAGTCCACCCCCTGGGACGGACACCCCTTGTTCAACGCCTATGTGCGGGCGGCCCTGGGCCACAAAAGCGGGCGCAAAAACCTCAAGGCTGTGGCCTGATGCGGCGAGCCACCCATTTCTGAACCGAGGCACCCCATGCAGTTGTGCGGATTCGATGTGGGCCAGCAACGCCCGTTTTTTCTGATCGCAGGCCCCTGCGTGGTCGAGTCCGAGCAACTCCAAATGGACACCGCAGGCCATTTGCAAGAAATCACCCAGGCGCTGGGCATCCCCTTCATTTTCAAGAGCAGCTACGACAAAGCCAACCGCTCCAGCGGCACCAGCTTTCGAGGCCCGGGCATGGAAAAGGGCCTGGAGATTTTGGCCAAGGTCAAACAAAGCCTGGGCCTGCCCATCCTCACCGATGTGCACAACGAAGCCGACATAGGCCGCGTGGCCAGCGTGGTCGATGTGCTGCAAACCCCGGCTTTTTTGTGCCGCCAAACCGACTTCATCCATGCCGTGGCCCAGTCGGGCAAACCGGTCAACATCAAAAAAGGGCAGTTTTTGGCCCCCCACGACATGGTCCATGTGATCGACAAGGCGCGTGCCGCTGCGCGTGCGGCCGGCTTGAGCGAAGACCGCTTCATGGCCTGCGAGCGCGGTGCCAGCTTTGGCTACAACAACTTGGTCAGCGACATGCGCTCGCTGGCCATCATGCGCCAAACCCAAGCGCCCGTGGTGTTTGATGCCACCCATTCGGTGCAATTGCCCGGCGGCAACGGCACCACCAGCGGTGGCCAGCGCGAAATGGTGCCCGTGCTGGCCCGCGCTGCGGTGGCCGTGGGCGTGGCCGGTTTGTTCATGGAGACCCACCCTAACCCGGCCCAGGCCCTGAGCGATGGGCCCAATGCGGTACCGCTCAAGCACATGCGTGCGCTGCTCGAGAGCTTGCTGGCGCTGGACGCGGTGACCAAGCGTGGCCCCTACCTGGAAGACCATTTTTCTGTTTGATCCGAATTTTTATTTGAAACCAAGGGAACCAGTGACATGAGTGCAATAGTGGACATCGTCGGGCGCGAAGTGCTCGACAGCCGAGGCAACCCCACCGTGGAGTGCGATGTTTTGTTGGAAAGCGGCACCATGGGCCGCGCCGCCGTTCCTTCTGGCGCATCCACTGGCAGCCGCGAAGCCATCGAACTGCGCGACGGCGACCCCAAGCGCTACCTGGGCAAGGGCGTGCTCAAAGCCGTTGAACACATCAACACCGACATCGCTGAAGCGGTATTGGGTTTGGACGCGAGCGAACAAGCCTTTTTGGACAAAACCCTGATCGACCTGGACGGCACCGACAACAAAGGCCGCCTGGGGGCCAATGCCATGCTGGCCGTGTCGATGGCGGTGGCCCGTGCCGCGGCCGAAGAAGCCGGCCTGCCCTTGTACCGCTACTTCGGCGGCATGGGTGGCATGCAAATGCCCGTGCCCATGATGAATGTGATCAACGGCGGGGCGCATGCCAACAACAACCTGGACTTGCAAGAGTTCATGATCATCCCGGTGGGTGCGCCGAGTTTCCGCGAAGCCCTGCGCTATGGCGCAGAGGTGTTCCATGCGCTGAAAAAAATCATGCACGACAAAGGCATGAGCGTGGCCGTGGGTGATGAAGGCGGCTTTGCCCCCAATGTCGACAACCACGAAGCGGCGATCCAAATGATTTTGCAAGCCATCGACAAAGCGGGCTTCACCGCTGGCGAGCAAATCGCCTTGGGTTTGGACTGCGCGGCCAGCGAGTTCTACAAAGATGGCCTCTACCACTTGAGTGGCGAAGGCCTGCAACTGAGCTCGGCCCAATGGACCGACATGATGGCCACCTGGGTAGACAAATACCCCATCATCAGCATCGAAGACGGCATGGCCGAAGGCGACTGGGATGGCTGGAAAACACTCACCGACCGCCTGGGCAAAAAAGTGCAATTGGTGGGTGACGACTTGTTTGTCACCAACACCAAAATTTTGCAAGAAGGCATCGACAAAGGCGTGGCCAATTCCATTTTGATCAAGATCAACCAAATTGGCACCCTGACCGAGACCTTCGCCGCCATTGAAATGGCCAAGCGCGCGGGCTACACCTCGGTCATCAGCCACCGCTCGGGCGAGACCGAAGACACCACCATCGCCGACATCGCCGTGGGCACCAATGCCGGGCAAATCAAAACCGGCTCTTTGAGCCGCAGCGACCGCCTGGCCAAGTACAACCAGTTGTTGCGCATCGAAGAAGACCTGGGCGAAGTCGCCACCTACCCGGGCCGTGCGGCCTTTTACAACCTGCGCTGAGCACCAGCCGCACCCGCATGCGCCGCCCCCTGCCCCTGATCCTGATTGGCTTGCTGGTGATCTTGCAAGCCCAGTTGTGGCTGGGGCGTGGCAGCTTGCCATCGGTGTGGCAACTGGGCCAACAATTGCAAGCGCAAAAGCAGCGCAACGCACTGGCCCAGCGGGCCAATGAGCAATTGGGCAATGAATTGCGCGACCTGCGCGAGGGCCTGGAAATGGTCGAAGAGCAAGCGCGCAAAGAAATTGGCATGGTCAAGCCCAACGAAATCTTTGTGCAAATCGCCAAATAAACACGCGGCCACACCATGAGCAGCGCCCCTTGGTGCATCGTGCTGGCGGGCTCGCATGCCACCCGCTTGCAAGCCCTGCGCGACCACTTGGCACCCCTCTTGGCCCAAGCCCAGCCTGCCCCGGGCCTGTACATGGCCTCCACACCTGCGCAACTGGCCAGCGATTGGCCCAAGCCTTGGGTGTTGCTTCTGGGCGAGGGTGACAGCGCTGGCCTGCAAGCCTGGCGCGAAGCTTTGCATCAGCATGCTTGGGCCTACCAGGTATTGCACGACCCAGGGGCTGGCTTGATCGCCCAAGCCAGCCATGCGCTGGCGCGCCACGAGCGCTTAAAAGGCCTGCCCGGCCTGCAAGCCCGGCCCGAGCAAGCACCGCGCTGGCGCGGCCCGTGCGAGCGCTGCGCCGACCCCGACTGCGAACACCGTTTGTTCAGCCAACTCAAAGCCTCGCAAGGCTTGGCTTGAGGCCTCAGTGCAAGACCGAAGGCCCTGGGGGATTGCCTGCGGGTTGGGGGCCATCGACAAACAATTGCGCCGCGTCCACCGCGTCGTAGCGGTACTGCTGGCCACAAAACTCGCAACCCACTTCGATCTGCCCTTGCTCGGCCACGATGCTGGCCGCTTCATCGGCCCCCAGGCTGCGGATCATTTGGCTGACCCGCTCGCGGTGGCAAGAGCAGGCAAAGCGCGGCACCAAGGGTTCAAAACGGCGCACATCTTCTTGCCAAAAAAGCCGCCGCAGCAGCGTGTCCACATCCAAAGTCAACAACTCATGGCTTTGCAAGGTTTCGGCCAACATGGCGATGCGCCGATAGTCTTCGTTGCGACCAATTTCGTCCTCGTCGGCCGCGCTGGCTTTGGCCGATAAATTGCCCAGGCCCTGCACCGGCAAACGCTGGATGAGCAAACCTGCGGCCACTTCGTCATTGGCCGCCAGCACCAGCAGGGTGTCGAGTTGTTCGCTTTGCAGCATGTAATGGGCCAACACATCGCTGAAGCGCTCCAGCGGTTTGCGCTGGTCGTCAAACAAAGGCACCACCCCTTGGTAGGCTTGCTGGCCGGGCAACTTGTCTTTGGGGTCCAGGGTGATGGCGCAGCGCGCCTCGTTGTTTTGGTTGAGCATTTGGGTCAGGCCCGCACCATCGGCCACCTCGCCGCGCAAGGTGGCGGTGGCGCGCAAACTCAAGTCCGACTGCACCTCCACCACCGCCAACTTGACCGGCCCATCGCCCATGATTTGCAACACCAAGGCACCATTGAACTTGATGTTGGACTGCATCAATGCCGCGGCCGCCGTCATCTCGCCGAGCAAATGCCGCACCGGCGCAGGATAGGCCCCGCTTTGCAGGTTGTTAGCGCGGCGGCGCAATATTTCTTGCCACACATCCGTCAGGCGCACCACCATGCCGCGCACGGGCAAGCCCTCGAACACAAATTTGTGCAGCTCAGACATCAGGCGATTTTTTTCAGGCCAGCTTTGAAGCGCTTGGCGTTGCTCATATAGCCTTGGGCCGATTGGCGCAAGCCCTCGATTTGCTCGGGTGTGAGTTGGCGCACCACCTTGGCCGGGCTGCCCATGATCAAACTGCCCGCAGGAAACTCTTTGCCCTCGGTGACCAAGGAGCGCGCGCCCACCAAACAATGGTCGCCAATCTTTGCGCCATTGAGCACCACCGACCCAATGCCAATCAAGCATTCGTCGCCCACGGTGCAACCGTGCAGCATCACCTGGTGGCCCACGGTGACGTGACGGCCAATGGTCAGCGGCATGCCCACATCGGCATGCAACACACTGCCGTCTTGGATGTTGCTGCCCTCGCCCACCGAAATATCGGCCGTGTCGCCTCGGATCACCGCGCCAAACCACACGCTGCTGTCGGCGGCCAGCTTGACGCGGCCCATCACCTGGGCATCGTCGGCCACCCACGCACTCGGATGGATGTCCGGGCTGTCGGCATCAAGTTGGTAAACGGCCATGGCGCGCACTTTCTAAAAATGGATGTTCCTACAATTGTAGGGATGGAATGCAGACAACTCGCCCTGGACGCTTTGTGCCTGCGCGAGCCTGCGGCCAAGCGCGCAGCCGTGCATCAACTGTGGCAAGGCATCAATGACTGGGACCTGAATCCCCATGCCCGCTTGGCCCCCACACCCCCACAAAGTCTGCCCGGTCGGCCCGATCGGCCCCGCCTGCGATCGGCCAAAGCCGTGCCCACGCGCTCGGTCTTCACCGCCACGGGTTTGGCGGCCATGGTGCATGCGGTGTGCCACATTGAATTCAATGCCATCAACCTGGCTTTGGACGCGGTGTGGCGCTTTGCCGGCATGCCCGCCGATTACTACCGCGACTGGCTGCGGGTGGCGCACGAGGAAGCCACCCACTTTGGCCTGTTGCAAGACCACTTGCAAGCCCACGGCCACACCTATGGCGACTTCGATGCCCACGATGGCCTGTGGGCCATGTGCGAGAAAACCGCTGGCGATGTGCTCGCGCGCATGGCCTTGGTGCCCCGCACCCTGGAAGCCCGGGGCTTGGATGCCACGCCCATCATCCAGGCCAAATTGCAACGCGCCCACACGCCACAGGCCTTGGCCGTGGTCGGCATTTTGGACATCATCTTGCGCGACGAAGTCGGCCATGTGGCGATTGGCAACCACTGGTACCGCTGGCTGTGCGCGCAGCGGGGGCTAGACCCTGAAGCCCACTACCCCAAGCTGGTGGCCCTGCACGATGCGCCACAGCTCAAGCCGCCGTTCAACCACGCAGCGCGCCGCTTAGCGGGTTTCAGCGAGCCCGAGTTGGCGGCCTTGCAATCGGGCCCGGGCTCAAACCCCAAGCAATGAGGCGAAGGCCAAACTCAGCCCCTGGGGTGGTGCTGGGCATGCAGGCTTTTGAGCCGCTCACGCGCCACATGGGTGTAAATGGTGGTGGTGGAAATATCGGCGTGGCCCAACAGCATTTGCACCGCGCGCAAATCGGCCCCGTGGTTGAGCAAATGGGTGGCAAAGGCATGGCGCAAGGTGTGCGGCGACAAAGCCGAGGTGATACCTGCGATCAGCGCGTATTTTTTGACCAAATACCAAAACATGGTGCGCGTCATCGCCTCGCCCGCCCGCGCACCGCGCGCGGTGACAAACACCGCATCGGTGGACGCGCCCTGCAACAAAGCCCCACGCGCCTGGGCCAGGTAGCGGTTGAGCCACTCGCGGGCAATTTCACCAAACGGCACCAAGCGCTCTTTGTTGCCCTTGCCCAGCACCTTGAGCACGCCCTCATTGAGGCCCACGTGGTGCAGCTGCAAGCCCACCAGCTCGCTGACCCGCAAACCGCTGGCATACATCAGCTCCAACATGGCGCGGTCGCGCAAACCCAAATCGGTGTCCACATCGGGCGCGGCCAGCAAGGCCTCGACCTGGGCCTCGCTCAGGCCCTTGGGCAAACGCGGGGCTTGCTTGGCCGACAACAAGCGCAAAGTGGGGTCGTGCTGGGCCATGTTTTCGCGCAAGCACCAGCGGTAAAAGCGCTTGAACACCGTCAAGCGCCGGTTGGCGGTGCTGGCGCGGGTTTGGTCGTGGCGGTGGGCAAAGTAGGCTTGCAAATGGTTTTCTTGCACCCCCATCAGGTCCAAACCCTGGGGCTGCAACCACTGCGACAACAAAGCCAAATCGCGCCGATAAGCGGCCAAGGTGTTGGCCGACAAGCCCGACTCCAGCCACAGCGCATCGGCAAACGCATCGATGCGCTCGGTGTCAGGCTGGGCGGTGTGGCTCATGCGCTTTGCGGGTGGGCACGGCGCACAAGGCGCTTCAGTCCAGGCTGAGTTTTTGCTGGTCCACCACTTTTTTGTAGACCTCGAACTCGGCCTTCATTTGGGCCGCAAACTGCTCGGGCGTGTTGGCAATGATCAGCGAGCCCGTGTCCTCGATGCGCTTGCGCACGGCCGGGTCTTCCAAGGCCTTGCGCACACCAGCATTGATTTTGTCGACCACCTCTTTGGGCAAGCCCTTGGGTCCGTAGATGCCGTAATAGGCCATGCGGTTGACCGGCTCCAAGCCCACCTCTTTGAAGGTGGGCACATTGGGCAACACCGCCAAACGCTGGGGCGCGGCCACCACGATGGGCACCAAGCGGTTGTCTTTGATGAAGGGCAAGGCCGAGGGCAGGTTGTCAAAAATCATCGGCACCTGACCGGCCACCGTGTCGTTGAGGGCGGGGCCCGCACCCCGGTAAGGGATGTGGGTGATGAAGGTCTGCGACAGGCTTTTGTACAACTCGGTTTGCAAGTGGCCAATGCCGCCCGTGCCCGACGAGGAGTAAGAGTACTTGCCCGGGTTGCGCTTGACCTCGGCCACAAAGGTTTTGTAGTCGCGCGCCGGAAACGAGGGGTGCACCGCAATCACATTGGGCGTGGCCGCAATGTTGATGATGGGAGTGAAGTCGGTCATGGCGTTGTAGGGGATCTTGGGGTTGATCGCCGGGTTGGCCGCCGTGGTCGACACCGTGGCCATGCCCAAGTTGTAGCCATCGGGCGCGGCCTTGACCGTCTCCAAGGCACCGACCACACCGCCGCCGCCGGCCTTGTTCTCGATCACCACGGTTTGGCCCAAAGCCTTGCCCAGCGGTTCGGCGATCACCCGCGCGATGATGTCGGTGGTGCCCCCGGGGGCAAACGGCACTTGCAGCTTGATGGGCTTGTTGGGATATGCGCCTTGGGCCACTGCGCCAGTGGCGGTCACGGCCAGCGCGCAAGCGCTCAGCCAACGTCGTCTATTGATCATGCGGTTGTCCCCTATGATGATTCACCAAAACCCCGCATTCTAGGTGGGGGTGCACCCGCCTCCATACGCAAATCCACTTAGTTTCACCCCGGCCCCATGAACACCGCCCACCTGCTGCTGCCCGACTTTTTGCTGATTTTGTGCGGCTACCTGGTGTGCCGCTACACCGCTTTGAACCGCACCGTTTGGACCCAGGTGGAGGGCCTGGTGTATTACTTTTTATTTCCGGTGTTGCTGTTTCAATCGATGGTTCGCAACCCGCTGGACGTGGCGGCCACCTCGGGCCTGATGGCCGCTGGCGTGGCCCTGGGCTTGATCGGTGTGGGCCTGTCCTACTGCTTGCCGCACCTGCCCGGCATGGGCGGCACCGACCGCCGCTTGCATGCGGGCAGCGCGCAGGTAGCATTTCGCTTCAACTCCTTCATTGGCCTGGCCCTGGCCGAGCGCCTGGCCGGGGCGCAAGGCCTGCAATGGATTGCGGTGCTCATTGGGGTGTGCGTGCCCATCCTCAACATCGCTGCGGTTTGGCCCATGGTGGGCGGGGGTGGCCGCCAATTTTTGGGCGAATTGGTGCGCAACCCCTTGTTGGTGGCCACCTTGAGCGCCTTGTTGGTCAACTTGCTGGGCATCGGCCTGCCCGACTGGATGCTGGCAACCGCTGGGCGCATTGGCTCGGCATCCATCGCCTTGGGCCTGATGGCCGCCGGTGCAGGCCTGCAATTGGGGCTGCTCAACCTGGCACCGCGCCTGAGCCTGGGCCTGTTGCTCATCAAGCACCTGATGATGCCCTTGGCGGCTTGGTTGATTGTGCGCATGGGCTCGCTCGACACCACCCAAGCGCTGGTGTTGATGGCCTTCTCAGGCCTGCCCACCGCCTCCAGCGCTTATGTGCTGGCCGCGCGCATGGGCCACAACGGCCCGTTTGTGGCGGGCTTGGTCACCTTGTCCACGCTGCTGGGCATGGCCAGCCTGCCGCTGGCCTTGACCCTGGCCGGGCACTGAAGGCGATACCGCCGCTCAGGCCACCCAAGGCAATTGGGCCCCTGCTGCCACTCAGGCTGGCACAAACAGGTTTTTATACTGCTCGCGCAGCAGGTTTTTTTGCACCTTGCCCATGGTGTTGCGCGGCAACTCGGCCACCACCTCGCAGTGCTTGGGCACCTTGAAGTTGGCCAAGCTGGCCTTGAGGGCCGACAGCACCGCATCGGCTTGCACCGCCGCGCCAGGCTTGGCAATCACCACCGCCACGCCCACCTCGCCAAAGTCGGGGTGTGGCACACCCACCAAGGCGCTCTCGGCCACGCCGGGCATTTCGTTGATGAAGCTCTCCACCTCGGCGGGGTAGACGTTGTAGCCGCCGCTGATGATCAGGTCTTTGCTGCGCCCGACGATGCGCACATAACCACGCGCATCCACCGCGCCCACGTCCCCGGTTTTGAAATACCCGTCGGCGGTGAATTCTTCGGCGGTTTTCTCGGGCATGCGCCAATAGGCCTGGAACACATTGGGCCCTTTGACCTGAATGCCACCGACCTCGTCCACCCCCAAGGTGTGGCCCGCATCGTCTTGCACCCGCAGGCTCACGCCCGGCAGCGGAAAACCCACGGTGGCACCACGGCGCTCGCTTTGCCCACCGTAGCGGGCATCTGGCGCGTAGGGGTTGGAGGTGAGCATGGCCGTCTCGCTCATGCCGTAGCGCTCCAAAATCGTGTGGCCGGTGCGTTCTTGCCACTCCTTGAAGGTCTCGATCAGCAAAGGCGCAGAGCCCGCGATGAACAAGCGCATGCGCGCCGCCGCCGCGCGGTTGAGCGTGGGCTCGGCCAGCATGCGCACATACAAGGTGGGCACGCCCATGAACACGCTGGCGCGCGCCATGTCGGCAATCACCCGCTTGGGGTCGAACTTGGCATGCCACAGCATGGGGCTGCCATTGAGCAAAGCGCCGTGCAAAGCCACAAACAAACCATGCACATGAAAAATTGGCAAGGCGTGGATCAGCACATCGCCCGGCACCCAACCCCAGTAGTCTTTCAGGGTGCGCGCATTGCTGAGCAAATTGTGGTGGGTCAGCATGGCCCCTTTGCTGCGCCCGGTGGTGCCACTGGTGTAGAGGATGGCGGCCAAATCATCCGGGCCACAGGTGGCGGGTGTGTGGCGATCGCTGTGGTGGGCGGCGCGCTCGAGCAAGCTGCCCGTGCGGTCGTCGTTCAAGGTGAACACATGGCGCGTGCCCGCTTGAAAGGCCAGCTTGCTGACCCAGCCAAAATTTTTGCCGGTGCACACCACCACGGCCGGTTCGGCATTGCCAATGAAGTAGGCCACCTCGGCACTTTGGTAGGCGGTGTTGAGGGGCAAAAACACATGGCCAGCGCGCAAAGTGGCCAGGTAGAGCAGCATGGCCTCGACCGATTTTTCCACTTGCACCGCCACCCGCGAGCGCGGTGGCAAATCCAAGTCTTGGAGCAAATTGGCCAGCATCGCGGTGGCCCGCTCCAGGTCTTGCCAGCTGTAGTGCAAACCGTGGTCGGTCTCGACCGCAATGGCCTTCAAATCGGCCGGGAAGGCCGCGCGCAAAGCAACAAACAAATTGTGGTTCATGGTGAAAGACAACATCAAAGGGCCTAGGCCCAGGTCACGGCCAGGCTCATTCGAGCTTGGCCCCGGAAGCTTTCACCACCTGCGACCAACGTTTGATCTCGGCGGCGATGAAAGCGCCAAACTGCGCACCGGTGACATTGGGGTACTCGGCCCCATTGCCCGCCCAAGCGGTTTTCACTTCGGGTGAATTGGCGATTTTTTGGCTCCAATCCAAAAAGCCTGCTTGCGCTTCGGCCGGTGTGCCCTTGGGGGCCCACATGCCGTACCAAGTGGTGACGGTGTAGTCGGGCAGGCCCAACTCGGCCGCGCAAGGCACATCGGGGAAAGCCGGGTTGCGTTTGGCCCCGGCCACCATCAGCGCCTTGATGCGCCCGCCCTTGATGTGCGCCGCCGACGAGCCCAGGCCATCGAACATCATGTCCACATTGCCCGCCATCAGGTCTTGCAGCGCCGGGCCTGCGCCGCGGTAAGGAATGTGGGTGATGAAGGTCTTGGTTTGCAGCTTGAACAACTCGCCCGCCAAATGGTGGGAGGTGCCGCCTCCGGCCGAACCGTAATTGAGCCGCCCTGGGTTTTGGCGCACCTGCTCCAAAAAAGCCTTGAAGTCGCCGGGCACATTTTTCGGGTTGACCACCAGCACCTGGGGCACGGTGGCCATCAAGGCCAGGGGGATGAAGTCTTTTTCCAGGTCGTAATCGAGCTTGGGGTACATGGCCGGTGCAATCGAGTGGTGCACCGCCCCCATGAAAAACGTGTAGCCATCGGGCGCGGCCTTGGCCGCAATGCCCGCACCCAAGGTGCCCCCGGCACCGCCCCGGTTGTCGATGACCAATTGCCTGCCCGTCATCTTGGCGAACTGGGCGGCGAACGGGCGCGCAAACGCGTCGGTGCCGCCACCGGCTGGAAAGGGCACCACCACCGTGAGCGGTTTTTGCGGCCAGGCCGATTGGGCCTGCAAACCCAAGTGGGCCGTGGCCAAAGCACCTGCGCCCCATTGCAGGCAATGTCTGCGGTTGAGTTGAAAAGTCATGAGGGTCTCCTTTGTTTTGTGGTGATTTTGCCTGTTTGGGCCCCAGCCCACAGGGCAAGCCCCAACAACACCATGGGCACGCAAAGCCATTGGCCCATGCTCCAACCCCACCACAGCAGGCCCAGGTGCGCATCGGGCTCGCGGAAATACTCGGCCACAAACCTGAAAAACCCATAACCCAACAAAAACAAACCCGACACCGCGCCCACCGGCCTGCTCTTGCGGGCATACCACCACAGCAGAGCAAACAACAACAAACCCTCCAGCAAAAACTGGTAGATCTGCGAGGGGTGGCGGGCCAAGGCCAGGCCACTTTGCGGAAACACCATGGACCACGGCAATTGCGGATCGGCCGCGCGGCCCCACAACTCGCCATTGATGAAGTTGCCCACCCGCCCGGCGGCCAGACCGGTGGGCACGCAAGGTGCGATGAAATCGGTCACCACCAGCCAAGGCACTTGCATGCGCCGCGCAAACACCGCCATCGCGGTGATCACGCCCAACATGCCGCCATGGAAACTCATGCCGCCTTGCCAAACAAACAAAACCTCCAGCGGGTTGGCTGCGTAGTAGGCGGGTTTGTAAAACAGGCAATAGCCCAAGCGTCCCCCCACAATCACGCCCACCACGCCGTAAAACAACAAATCGTCAACGGTTTGCGCGCTCCAACCCGCACCCAAGCGGGCCCCATCGGGGTGGGCCAAACGCTGGCGCGCCAGCCACACAAACAGCGCAAAAGCGGCCAGGTAAGTCAGCCCATACCAATGCACGGCCACCGGCCCGATTTGCAATGCCACTGGGTTGAATTGGGGGTGTATCAGCATGGCCACTATTGTGCGTCAGGCCAAACATCCGCAGAAACACGTATAAATGAATACTTTGTTGCAAATAAATCACTAAAAAAGGCAAAAAAGAGTAATTTTTAGCAAAAAATTTGCTTTGGCAGATCAAAAAGCGAAATTAAGCTGATAGAGTTCACTCCCATCGAAAAGTAACTATTTGGTACTGATCGATGGACAGATTACTTCACTTTATTCAGGAGCTTTTTTCATGCTGAAAACCTTCAATTTCAATAAAACCGCCTTGCTAGTGGCCACCAGCGCCGCAGTTTTGGGACTGAACATGAACTCAACGGCGCAAACCGTCAACTTGAACCTCAGTGCCACAATTACCAACGCAACTTGCGCGCTCGCAATGTTCCCTAGTGGTGGAAGTACCCTACAGAGCGGCAGTACATACAACGTGAATTTGGGCACCTGGACGCAGGACGCTGTTTCGGCAGCGACTGCCAATGGTGGTACGGTCGGTGGGACCAGCAGAACTACAGTCTTTCAGTTGACAGATGGCAGTGGGGGAGCTTGCAATACCACCCAAAGGTGGGACCTTTCAATGGATCTTTCCAATCTGAACGTCGTGACCTCACCCAATAACAGAACGTTTATCACCTCACAATCCATCAGCGGGGTAACGACCGCTTCCAATTTGGGGGTGACGTTCTTTAGTGGCATTGGTTCGAACACAGATAACAGCCCGGCGACACCCACTGCCGTAGTTTTGACGAACACAACTGCCCCATATGGTGTTCTCGTTGCAGGCAGTACCTCAGGTGCGCAGGCCAACCAAAGGATTGCGCTCACGGCGCAATTGGGACGCCCCGGCGCTTCGGCCATTGGTGCGGGTCAGTTTTATGCCACCGTTCCTTTGACCCTTCTTTACAGGTGATCTGGCTGTCGCGAGACTGGTCAAACCCATTGTTGCTGACAAAAGCCTTTTCATCGATATGCAGTCTTTTGGATGGCATCAATGGGTTGTTCACTTGAATCAATGCAGGGGCTTTCATCATTTGAAAGTTGGGTTCCCGTGAAAGCGCTGGCTTTTCAATGTGGGTTGCTGCTGGTTCTTGGGTTCAAAGTCGGAGCCCCAGCCTGCGCCCAAACCAGCCAGCAAGCCAACGCGCCATACTTGCTGATCAGTGCCAACATCACCCAAAGCGCGTGTAATTTTTCACCGGCTTTGGTCAACGAAGGCAACCCATTGGTGGCGAACTTGCCGCCGCTGCAAACCACCGTGCTGTTGGACTCGCCTTTCAGCCCTGTGGCACCGGTTCAACTGCGCTTTAAGTTGAGCGAAGACACACTGAGTTGCTTGAAAACCGTGATGGGAAAAAACCCCAACCCGGTTTTGTTCGACTCGGCTTTTGCGGCGGTCATGCCGCGCAGCGGATTGTTGCGCAACCAGGCCACCAATCGACCCGCCGAAAACGTGTTGGTGCAACTGGGCCTGATCAATGAACAAGGCATCTACACCCCACTTGACCTGAACCAACCGCAAGCGCTCAACCTGGCGTTCTCCCAAGAGCCCAATTCCAGCAGTGCCAACTTGACGCTGAACCTGGGCGTGCGTTATGTGGCAGCGCGGTATGTTTCTGAGCAATACGCGTCCTTGGGCAATATCAACCTGGGCCAAGGCGATGTGACGGCGGGCAATGTGTCCGTCCTCTTGCCGTTTTTGTTGACTTTGAAGTAAACCCGCATCAGTCCGATGCTCAAATGCAACAAGATGTGAATATTAATAAATTTTTGAAACGACAAGTCGCCTGAACGGGCGGCTGAAAACGAAAAGAAAAGGACCCAAAAAAACCCAACCTCTTTCACACCCATGCGCTTAAGTACAAGGCTTTTGCAGCGCGGTTAATGCTTAAGCAGTTCTTGTGCCAAGCCTACGGCTTCGATTCAATTCACCCCATAGACATGTGTGAATTGCCCATCGAACCCAAGGGAGCTGGCCATGAACCGCCCAATCAAGAACCCGCGTTTTGTCAAAGTGATGTTGTCAGTGATCGCAGCCAGCACCATGTGGGGTGCACATGCCCAAAGAGGCGTGCTTGAAATCCACGGTGTGCTGACTTCACCCGGTTGCCAGTTGAAGCTGCATGACCTGCAGCGTTTCACAGGTCAAACCCAGGTGAATGGCCAGGCCTGCGGCCTGACCTCCGGCCCTGGCAATGCCTTGTCTTTTGCAAACATTGCCCACATCGCAGAAGAAACCCTCACCTCGCCATCCGGCACTGGCCAGGACAAAAAGCTGATGACGCTCAGTTACCGCTGAGCCCAAAAGCCAGCGGGTTTTCTCGGTTGGGGCATTTTTTAACCACCGAGAAAACAAAGATGTACAAAACCGCCACCCCTTTCATCACCGCCACCCTCAACAAGCGCTTGGTGCTTTGCATGCAGCGCTCATTCCACCACCTGGGCACAGCCTTGGCTTTCATGCTGATGGCCACCGGGGCACAAGCCGACATGGTGATCGACACCACCCGCATCATTTACCCCGAGGGACGCCGCGAAGTGACCTTCAAAGTCACCAATGTGTCCAAAGACAGGCCGGCCTTTGTGCAAATGTGGCTCGACGACGGCAAACCCTCCGCTGCACCAGAAGATACGGTCACGCCATTCAACCTCACCCCGCCAGTGGCCCGTCTGAGGGCCGATTCAGCGCAAGTGGTGCGCCTGACCTACACCGGCGACCCCTTGCCTGCCGACCGCGAAAGCGTTTTTTGGTTCAATTTGCTGGAGATGCCGCCCAAGTCTGCCGAGGAAAACAAACTCAGCTTTGCTGTGCGCACCCGCATCAAGGTTTTTTTCAGGCCCAAAGCCCTGCGCGGTGACTCCGCCAGCCATATGGGCAATGTGAAATGGCGAGTGGTCCAAAAAGACAACAACTGGGTGGCCGAGGGGGACAACCCCACCCCTTACCACATGTCTTTTTTTGGCTTGCGCCTGGGCCAAAACGGTAATTTTGAAGCCCAAGTGGACGGCGGCATGATCGCTCCCAAAGGCAACATCAGCATTGTTTTGGGCGCTGTGACGGCCATCACCAAGCCGTTCAACCAACTACTGGTGGAGTATGTCAACGATTACGGCGGGGTCACCGCCGTTGAAACCGCCATCTCACTCCAACCCTGATCAAACCGCCAGGGATTGATCCAGTCGTCATGCAGCTCATTGCAGTTTTTGCACGGGTGCGCGGCGGTAAGGCCTGTGCCTGGCCATGGCGCAACTGGTTTGAAACGAACACATGGGCGTTGGTGTTTTGGTTGGCACTCAGCGGGGCCCAGGCCAATGCGGCTGCGCCAACCTTGGTGGCACCCATGAGCCGCCTGTCTCAGGTTGAAATCAGCACCCAACCCAATGCCAGAGCGGGCCCACCCCTGTTGCGCTTGCAAGGTGACGCCTATGCCGGGCAGGTGGTGCGCTTGATGCAAAACGGCATGGTGTTTTTTGAGCAACAACTGCCCGAGGGCAGCTTTGCGATTGACAATGTGGTGCCCATCCACCCATCGATGCCGGTGAACCTGCAACTGCAGTCCCCCAGCTGGCCCGAGGAAAAAGCAGACCTGCCACTGGCATTGATGCAGTCGCGCACGGTGTTCTCCCGCCGACCAGAGCTGATGACCCCCATCTCCATCATCTCCGTGCCGCCCAGTGCGCCCCCAGCTCCTCCGGGCAACAACGATGACATGGAGTTTGAGACCGACTTTTTGCGCGGCAGTGCCTTTCGCAAAATGGATGCAGCAGCCATCAAAAAATTGGGGCAAGTGCGCCCGGGCCGGGTGGATGCCGATGTTTTTCGCAACGATGCAATAGTGGCGAAAGCCAATGTGCTGTTCACCGAGCCACCCGGCGGTGGCCAGGCGCGTGCGTGCATCTCGCCCGAGCTGTTCATGCAACTGGGGATCAAACCCGAGCAAATCAGCCCAGCCGGGCAAAAATTGCTGCAAAACAGACCCGCCGCAGGAAATTCCGGCCAAACCGCTGCCAACCATTGCTTGTACATAGAGCAGTGGGTCAGCGGCACCAGCGCCCAATACGACACCAGTGAACTGCGCTTGTCGCTCACCATTCCTCAAGCGTTTTTGGTGCGCCAGTCGCGCACATCCGTGCCGCCTGGCATGCTCACCCGGGGCGAAAACGCGGGCTTTGTGAACTACAGCCTCAACCACTTTGAGTCTCAAACTGTCAGTTCAGATTTTTTGAACCTCAATTCGGGCATCAACCTGCAAGGCTGGCAGGTGCGCCACACCAGCTACCTCAGCCAAAACAACAACGCCGGGTCGGGCAGCACCCAGCAATATGTGCCTGGCGAGACCTTTGTGCGCCGCCCCTTGATCGACTGGCAGTCCACCTTGGCCCTGGGTGAGATTGCCAGCCAAAGCCCCATCGTGGGCAGCCTGCCGGTGCGCGGCTTTCGCCTGGCCTCTGAAGAAGGCCTGATGAGCGAGGACGAGCGCAGCTACCGCCCGGTGATCCGAGGGGTGGCCCGCACCAATGCACGGGTGCGGGTGCTGCAAAACGGCGCGGTGTTTTGGGAGCAAACCGTGCCACCAGGGCCATATGAGTTCAGCGACATCAACCCACCCTCGGGCGTGGGCAATTTAACGGTCACCCAAACCGAGACAGACGGCAGCATCGAAACTTTTTTGGTGCCCTACAGCATGAGCGCCAACAAACTCAACCCAGGCTCTTCGCGCTACAGCTTGGCAGCGGGCCACTTTCGCACCAGTTCGGGGGTGAGCAACACGCCGGTGGTGCAGGCTTTTTTGCGCTATGGCTTGAACAATCTGATCACCCCAGGCGTGGAGTTGCTGGCCACCGACAATTACCAAAACGCCGGTTTACAAATGGCCTTCAACAACCCCTGGGGCAGCGTGGCCTTCAACCGCTTGCAGTCGCAAGGGCAGGGCGTGGGCAGTGTGTACGCCGCAGGGCACAGCCACAGCATCAACTACTCCGCGCCAGCTTGGGGGCCGCTGCAAATGTATCTGGGTGTGAACGAGCAATCTCTGGGCTATGTGTCGCCCTTGTCGGCATTGACCGACAGCAGCTTGAACCCCTACAACCCTTTGTCCATGAAAAACAGCATTTACCTCAACATGGGTCTGAACCTGAAATCGCGGGGTACCCTGAGTTTGTCGGTGTCAGAGCAAAACACCTGGACCGACAACCAACAAAGCCACCAATACCGGCTGAGCTACGGCACCACCATCCGTCATATGGGTTTTTCGGTTTATTTGAGCCAAACCACTTATGCCAATGGCACACCCACGGTGGAAACCATGGGCTTCAGTGCAACCCTGCCCTTGGGGTTTTTTGACAGCCAAGGCGGCTTGCGCTACAGCCAAAACCAAACCGGCAGCGCCACGCCCACACAGTCCTTGTCAGCCTACGGCAGCGCTTTGCAAAACAATGCTCTGAGTTACAGCTTGACGCAATCGAAAACCGGCGAACAAAGCAGCACCAATGCATCGTTCAATTACCAGTACGCTTATGGCAACCTGGGTCTCAACCTATCGGGCTGGGACAAAAGCAACAACCAAATGGTGGGCTTCAGCGCATCAGGGGGCTTGGTGGCACACAGCGGTGGATTGATCATGTCGCCCTCGGTGGGCACCACTTTTGCCATTGTGGAGTTGCCCAATGGCCAGGGCGCAGGCTTGATGGGCAGCCAAGCGCGCATCAACCGCAGTGGCTTTGGTGTGCTGCCCAGCTTGTCGCCCTACTACCTCAATGATGTACAAATCAGCTTGGAGGGCGCGCCATCTGAACTGGAGGTGAGCAACCCAGGACAACGGGTGGCCCCCGTGGAAGGATCCATCGTGCGACTCAAGTTCAACGCCACCGTGGGCCGACCTTTGCTGGTGGTCTTGCAAACCAGCAGCGGTGTGCGCGTGCCCATTGGAAGCAGCGTCACCGATGAACAAGGCAACGACATTGGCACCGTGGGCCAAGGGGGCCGCGCCCTGGTGCGGGTGCAAAAAGGCTCTGGCAGATTTAAAGTGCAATGGGGGGATAAACCCGATGAAAGTTGCTACAGCGCATACGCCCTGACCGATGACAAAAGCACCAATGCCTCTGGCTTTGCCCAATTGAGGCTGCGCTGCGAAGTGATCACCATGTTTGGGAATCCGGTCCAATCTTCACCATGAACGTCAACAACCGCCGTCAATGAAAAAAATCCAATTGATCACACCACTCGTCAGGGCATTGGTTTGCATGGCCTGCGTTTTTTGGGTGGGCCAAGCCTCGGCTGCCAACTGCACCGTTTCCGCAAAAATCACCAATGGCAAGAATGGGGCACCGGCAACCGGCATCGCAGTGACCGCTTCCACCGGCAGACTCACCAACTACTATCTTGAACTCAACATCGACAGCTATACCGGCGCGAGAAATACCTCTGGCAATGGATTGACGGGGGATTTTTGCAGCATCACCTATGGCAAAGCGAATGAAATAACCATTGACACTGTGCTTGCGAATTCGCCATGGAGCATCACTTACGGCACCTCTGAAACCTCCCAGGCTGCCAACTGTTCAAGCTCGAATTACGACTGGACACAACCTGTCCATGGCTCACCAAGTCCTTTTGTGAACGGGTTTTCAACCTATGACGGCAGTTTGATTTACTTCAGCAGAACAAAGGCATCGATTTTTTGGAGTACGGATACAAGCGGCAAAACCGATGCTTGCAGAAACTCCAAGGTCTTTATCCCGCTGACCATCGACTACACCATGGGCAGCAACAGTTCTTTCACCATTGACCCATTGCACCTGTTTAAAAACAATGCCTTCTGCTGCAACGATGGCTCGACTTTTGGCAACACCCAATCGTCGAGTGGGTCGGTCACCAAGTTTGTCAAGGTGGCTGGTTCATGCACCGTGAGTGCCCCCACCCTCAGCCTGGGCAACTTCACCATCAACGACCCCAAAACCTTGGGCATTTTGGGCGGCAAGCTGAAATCAACCACGGTCACCCTCAATTGCAACAATGTCTATGCAGGGCAGACCATCAAACCCACGATCACCATCACCGACGCGGCAGCGCCCGATTCAATCGAATGCGATCCCACCAATACCGCGACCAACCCTGCTGCCAATTCCCGCATCGCCTTGTTCACTTCTTCGACCATTGCCATGGACGCAGCCTCCAGGTATTGCGTGTCCACGGTAGGTGGAACCTTTAACAACATCATGGTGTACCCGGACATCACGTCCAGCGTGTATTTGCAATCCAAACCCATATACGCGGGCATTTTGAACACTGGCACGGTCACTGCCGGTCAATTGGTGAGCACCTTGCGCTTGACCGTCAATTACCAATAACCCCCTGCCCCGTGGGCCAACCCAGCCAGGTCACGCGGCTAAACTAGCGGCCTTCACCCTTTACACCGAGACACCATGGCCACTTTTCCCATTCAAATCAACCGCCGTTCTGCCAACATCACCGAGGGCAAGTCGCGCGCGCCCAACCGCTCCATGTATTACGCCATGGGCTACCAAGAGAGCGACTTCAGCAAACCCATGGTGGGCGTGGCCAATGGGCACTCCACCATCACGCCTTGCAACAGCGGTTTGCAAAAGCTGGCCGACGCAGCGGTGGCGGGCATTGAAGAGGCCGGTGGCAATGCACAAATTTTTGGCACCCCCACCATTTCGGACGGCATGGCCATGGGCACCGAGGGCATGAAGTATTCGCTGGTCAGCCGCGAGGTGATCTCTGACTGCATCGAAACCTGCGTACAAGGCCAATGGATGGACGGTGTGCTGGTGGTGGGCGGATGCGACAAAAACATGCCCGGCGGCATGATGGGCATGTTGCGCGCCAATGTGCCGGCCATTTATGTTTACGGCGGCACCATTTTGCCCGGCAGCTACAAGGGCAAAGACCTCAACATCGTGAGCGTGTTTGAAGCCGTGGGCGAAAACGCGGCGGGCAAGATGAGCGATGCCGATCTGCGCGAAATAGAAATGCGCGCCATCCCCGGCACCGGTTCGTGCGGCGGCATGTACACGGCCAACACCATGTCGTCGGCCTTTGAGGCGCTGGGCCTGTCGCTGCCCTACTCGTCCACCATGGCCAACCCGCACGACGAAAAGCAAAACTCGGCCAAAGAGTCGGCCAAGGTGCTGATCGAGGCGATCAAAAAAGACTTGAAGCCGCGCGACATCGTGACCAAAAAGGCGATTGAAAACGCGGTGGCGGTGATCATGGCCACCGGTGGCTCGACCAATGCGGTACTGCACTTTTTGGCCATTGCCCATGCCGCGGGCGTGGACTGGACGATCGACGACTTTGAGCGCGTGCGCCGCAAAGTGCCGGTGATTTGCGATTTAAAGCCCAGCGGCAAATACCTGGCGGTGGACTTGCACAAAGCCGGTGGCATCCCGCAGGTGATGAAGACCTTGCTGGCCGCAGGCCTGTTGCACGGCGACTGCATGACCATCAGCGGAAAAACCGTGGCCGAGGTGCTGCAAGACGTGCCCGCCGTGCCGCGCGCCGACCAAGATGTGATCCGGCCCATCGACCAGCCCATGTATGCCGAAGGCCACTTGGCCATCCTCAAAGGCAACCTCTCGCCCGAGGGTTGCGTGGCCAAGATCACCGGCTTGAAAAACCCCGTCATCACCGGCCCGGCCCGGGTGTTTGATGACGAGCAGTCGGCCCTCAAAGCCATTTTGGACGGCAAGATCCAAGCGGGCGATGTGATGGTGCTGCGCTACCTCGGCCCCAAAGGTGGCCCTGGCATGCCCGAAATGCTGGCCCCCACCGGCGCGCTGATTGGCGCGGGTTTGGGCGAGAGCGTGGGCCTGATCACCGATGGGCGTTTCTCAGGGGGCACCTGGGGCATGGTGGTGGGCCACGTGGCCCCCGAAGCCGCAGCCGGCGGCAACATCGCATTTGTGCACGAGGGCGACCGCATCACCATCGATGCCCACAAACTGATGCTGGAATTGCATGTGAGCGCTGCCGAACTGGCCGAGCGCAAAAAAGGCTGGAAGCCACCAGCCCCGCGCTACACCCGGGGCGTGCAGGCCAAATTTGCCTTCAACGCGTCCAGCGCCAGCACCGGCGCGGTGCTGGATTTGTACCCCCAGCAACCGTGAAGCCCGGGCCGACGCTCGCGCTGCTGATGGCCCTGGCTGCTCCCCCGGCAGCCCTGGCCGATGCGGTGCTGTCGCAGCAAAAAAACTGCCATGCCTGCCATGCGGTGGAGGGGGCCATCACCGGCCCTTCGCTCAAGGCCGTGGCCCAAAAGTACGCCAATGACCGCACGGCGGCCGACAAACTGACCCAACGCATCCTCAAAGGCGGCGTGGGCGTGTGGGGCCCCGTGCCCATGCCCGCCAACCCCCAACTCAGCGATGCAGAAGCCCGCCGCTTGGCGCTGTGGATTTTGGGGTTGAAGCCCTGAGAAAGCCGCGCGTTCAGTACGCTTGACCGAGCTGGCTCAAGATGGCGGGGTTTTCCAAGGTGCTGGTGTCTTGGGTGATGGCTTCCCCTTTGGCCAGCGAACGCAGCAGGCGGCGCATGATTTTGCCGGAGCGGGTTTTGGGCAGGTTTTCACCAAAGCGGATGTCTTTGGGCTTGGCGATGGGGCCGATTTCTTTGGCCACATGGTCGCGCAAGTGCTTGGCAATGGCTTTGCCTTCTTCGCCGCTGGGCAGGCTGCGTTTGAGCACCACAAAGGCGCAAATGGCTTCGCCAGTGGTGTCGTCGGGGCGGCCCACCACAGCGGCCGCGGCCACCAACTCGGTGCAACTGACCAGGGCCGACTCGATTTCCATGGTGCCCATGCGGTGGCCCGACACATTGAGCACGTCGTCAATGCGGCCGGTGATGGTGAAGTAACCGGTTTTGGCATCGCGGATCGCGCCGTCGCCCGCCAGGTAGTACTTGCCTTGAAAGTCGTCGGGGTAGTAGCTTTTCTTGAAACGCTCGGGGTCGCCCCAAATCGTGCGCAGCATGGACGGCCACGGCTTTTTGACCACCAAGATGCCGGCCTGTCCGTGCGGCACATCTTTACCGGTTTCGTCCACGATGGCGGCTTGGATGCCGGGGAACGGCAGCGTGCAAGAGCCCGGCACCATGGGTGTGGCCCCCGGCAGCGGGGTGATCATGTGGCCACCGGTTTCGGTTTGCCAAAAGGTGTCAACGATAGGGCAACGGCCGCCACCCACATGCTGGTGGTACCACTCCCAGGCGGCGGGGTTGATCGGCTCGCCCACCGAACCGAGCAAGCGCAGGCTGCTCAGGTCGTAGCGCTGGGGGTGCACGGACTCGGTGCTTTCCGCCGCCTTGATGAGCGAACGAATGGCGGTGGGGGCGGTGTAAAAAATGCTGACCTTGTGGTCTTGGATCATCTTCCAAAAGCGGCCCGCATCGGGGAAGGTGGGCACGCCTTCAAACACGATTTCGGTGCCGCCCAGGGCAAGGGGGCCGTAGGTGATGTAGGTGTGGCCGGTGACCCAACCAATGTCGGCGGTGCACCAAAACACATCGTGGGGCTTGAGGTCAAAGGTCCAGTGGGTGGTCAGCGCAGCATGCAGCAAATAGCCGGCGGTGCTGTGTTGCACGCCTTTGGGTTTGCCCGTCGAGCCCGATGTGTAGAGCAAAAACAAAGGATGCTCGGCCTCGACCCACTCGGGCTCGCAGCTGGTGGCCTGCTTGTCGGCCACATCGGCCATCCACAGGTCGCGGCCTGCGGTCATGGCCACTTCGGCCCCCGAGCGCTTGACCACCAACACATGCTCAATGCTGTCGCAACCGCCCAAACCCAGGGCCTCGTCGACGATGGACTTCAGGGGCAGTTGCTTGCCACCACGCACCTGGTGGTCGGCGGTGATGACCATCTTGGCACCGGTGTCCTCGATGCGGTCGCGCAAGGACTGGGCTGAAAAACCGCCAAACACCACCGAATGGGTGGCACCGATTCGGGCACAGGCTTGCATGGCGGCCACGCCTTCGATGGACATCGAGATGTAGATGATGACGCGGTCGCCCTTGCGAATGCCCAGCGACTTCAGCGCATTGGCGATTTGGCAGGTGCGTGCGTGCAATTGGGCGTAGGTGGCGCGGGTGACCTCGCCGCCGTCGGCCTCAAAGATGATGGCGGTTTTGTCGCCCAGGCCTTTTTCAATGTGGCGGTCCAGGCAGTTGTAGGACACATTGAGCAAACCGTCTTCAAACCACTTGAAAAAAGGGGCTTGGCTGTCGTTGAGCGCCTGGCTGAAGGGCTTTTTCCAGCTGATGTATTCGCGCGCCAGGTCTGCCCAATAACCGGGGTAATCTTTCTCGGCTTTGGCGCACAAGGCATGGTAGGCATCCATGCCCGACACATGGGCCTGTTTGACGAAATCGGGGTGCGGTTGGTACAGGGCCGCTGCGTGGTCGCTCATGGTTTGTCTCCTCGTTTTGTGGTCGTCTGTGGCGAACGGTGGGAATGTCGTTGCAAGCTCTTACACCCCACTGACTTGAAGAAAGCTTACACCCTGCGGGCCAGGGCCGCCCAGGCATCTCTTGTAAACTGCTTTTCGCCCTGCACAGCCAGCGGCCCCATACCCGTTCGAAAGACCCCTACCCCATGACCATCATCCGACAAGACGACCTGATTGAATCCGTGACCGCGGCCTTGCAATACATCAGCTACTACCACCCCAGCGACTACATTGAACACCTGGCCCGCGCCTATGAGCGCGAGCAAAGCCCGGCGGCCAAAGACGCGATGGCGCAAATTTTGACCAACAGCAAAATGAGTGCCATGGGACTTCGGCCCATTTGCCAGGACACCTGCATCGCCAATGTGTTTGTCAAGATCGGCATGGGCGTGCGCTTGGAGGGCTTCAGCGCGGGCTTTGAAGACGCGATCAACGAAGGTGTGCGCCGCGGCTACAACCACCCCGACAACACCTTGCGCGCCAGCATCGTGGCCGACCCGCACTTTGAGCGCAAAAACACCAAGGACAACACACCTGCGGTGATCTTCACCCAATTGGTGCCGGGCAACACGCTGGACATCACGGTGGCGGCCAAGGGCGGCGGCAGCGAAAACAAAAGCAAGATGATCATGCTCAACCCCAGCGACTCGCTGGTGGACTGGGTGCTCAAAACCGTGCCCACCATGGGTGCGGGCTGGTGCCCGCCGGGCATGCTGGGCATTGGCATTGGTGGCACGGCAGAAAAAGCCATGCTGATGGCCAAAGAAAGCCTGATGGAAGACCTGGACATGTACGCCTTGCAAGCCAAAGCGGCCAAGGGCGAAAAACTCACCCAAACCGAAGATCTGCGCTTGGAGTTGCACGACAAGGTCAACGCCCTGGGCATTGGCGCACAGGGTTTGGGCGGCCTGACCACCGTGCTGGATGTGAAGATCAAGATGTACCCCACCCATGCGGCCAGCAAGCCGGTGGCCATGATCCCCAATTGCGCCGCCACGCGGCATGCCCACTTTGTGCTCGATGGCTCGGGCCCGGTCTACCTGGACCCACCCTCGCTGGACCTGTGGCCCAAAGTGGACTGGCAGCCCAACACCCAACAAAGCCAACGGGTGGACCTCAACACCCTCACCCCCGCCCAGGTGGCCAGCTGGAAACCCGGCCAGACCTTGCTGCTCAACGGCAAGATGCTGACCGGCCGCGACGCGGCCCACAAGCGCATCCAAGACATGTTGGCCAAGGGTGAAAAACTGCCCGTGGACTTCACCAACCGGGTGATTTACTACGTTGGCCCGGTGGACCCGGTGCGCGATGAAGCGGTTGGCCCGGCAGGCCCCACCACCGCCACCCGCATGGACAAATTCACCGAGATGATGCTGGCCCAAACCGGCTTGATCGCCATGATCGGCAAGGCCGAGCGCGGGCCCGCCGCCATCGAGGCGATTCGCAAACACCAAAGCGCCTACCTGATGGCCGTGGGCGGTGCGGCCTATTTGGTGAGCAAGGCCATCAAAACCGCCAAGGTGGTGGGCTTTGCCGACCTCGGCATGGAAGCCATTTACGAATTCGATGTGGTCGATATGCCGGTCACGGTGGCGGTCGATGCGGGCGGTACCAGCGCCCACATCACCGGGCCCGAAACCTGGCAAAAGCGCATCGCCACCGGCGAGTTCAAAGGCATCTCACTCAGCCGTGCGTGAGGCGGGGGCCGTCTGTGGCAACCGCACCTGGGTCAGCAACAGCAGGCCCAGGGCAAACAAGATCGCTGTGCAGGCCAAGGCCAGGCGCTGATTGCCGCTGCTGGCCCAAGTGACCAGGCCATACAACAAGGGCCCGAGCACGCTGGCCAAGCGCACCGCAAAGGTCCAGCCGCCAAAGTAAACCGCCAATCGATCGGGCGGTGCCAACAGGCCCACCATCGCCCGCCCGCAGGATTGGCTGGCACCCATGCTCAGGCCAGCCAACGTGGCCGCGCCCCAAAACATGGGTTTGTCGGTCGCGGCAGCGGCCCAAAAACAAGTGATGCACCACACCACCAAGGTCAGGGCCAAGGCGCGGCGGTGCCCAAAGCGGTCTTGGGCATGGCCCAGCGCCAATGCACCCAAAGCGGCCGCGATATTGAGCACAAACACCATCAGCATGGTCTCGGTGGTTTCAAAGCCCATCACGGTTTGGGCATAAATGGCGGCCAAGGCAATCGCCACCGCCACCCCCGCCTGGTAGGCCACGGTGCAGGCCAGCAACCACACAAAGGCCGTCTGGGTCGACACCTCTGCCCAAATGCTGCGCCATTGCGCCCACCAGCTGATTGAACTCGCATCCTCAACATGGGCAGTTGAAACTTGCGGGACAGCGCGTTCGCGCAAACACGCAAAAGTCACCCCACTGGCCAGGGCAAACACCGCCGCGGTGATCAGCATGGTGATGGGCACAAACTGGCCCGCCGTCTGGCCTTGGGCTTGCGCCCAAAACACATAGGCCAAGCAAAGGCCCAATGTGAACATGCCCCCCACATAGCCCCAGGCCCAACCCCAAGCGCTGACGCGGCCCATGGCTTCGGGCGCAGCCAGTTCAGGCAAAAACGCGGCCGCCAAAGATTCACCATAGGCAAAAAACAATTGGGACAGCGCGATCAGCACCCCGGCCCAGACCACATCGCCCGCGCCCACCGAGGCCAGGCCTGCGGTGCACACCACACAACCCAGGGTGCTGATGAGCAAAGCGCGCTTTTTGGCGGCATGGCGGTCGGCCCAAGCGCTGATGCTGGGTAGGCTGATCATGACCAAGGCATGTGAGAGCGACAGCGACAGCGTCCATGCCAAGGTGGCCCAATCCGCATTGGCGGCCACCACCCCCACAAAATAGGCCGAGAACACGGCGGTCAACACCACCGTGGCATAGCCGGAATTGGCAAAGTCGTACATGGCCCAGCCCAGCAGATCGCGCCGGGTCACGCCGGGGTTGAATGTCGTTCGGGGCGGTGTCACCTCAAAGCCTTCGCGCTGTGCATGCCAAACGCGCAGCGGCCGCTTCAGTGCAGGTGGCGCGGCTTGCGCGGCCCGCCATGACCGGGGTTGCCGCCCGGTCCACGGGGTGGCCGGTCCAAGCGCATGGAATTGACCAAGGCATCAAAGCGGCCCGAGAACAACTTGTCGATTTCGGCCACCACGCCGCCAAGTTCAGCGCCGTCAAAGTGGCGCTCCATCATGTGGATGACATCGCTGACCAACAAGTCGCGCTGCACTTGCATGATGGCGGCAGGGCTGGGGCCGACAAACAACATCAAAAAATCATCGCGCGACTCGCCCTCTTCGGGGCCTTCTTCATGGTCGAATTCGGTGTCGTAAAAAGTGACCTCGATGGAGGCACCGGCCAAGGTCAACTCGTTCAAATTCATACACATGTCGTCCAGGCACTGGCGGAAATCGTCGTCACCCGCCACCGTCCAACACATGCGAAGCACTTTATCGGCCTCGTCAAACAGCAAACCCGGTTCTTCTTCATAAGCGCTGACCGCGCCTTCGGCCAAAGACTTGGCACCGGCGTACTTCCACAACGGGCGCAAGGCCTCGTGCAACTGCGGCAAACCCACCTCTTCGCGCAAAGGCACATCACCGTGGACGTGGATTTCAAACGGCTGGTTGTATCGCGGCATGGCTGAAAACTTTCTGGTGCCCGGGACCGGAATCGAACCGGTACGCCCCAAATGTGGGAAAGCGGCGGATTCGAAGCCCCTGAAAACGGCCATCCATGGCCGTCAGTGGATATCGGGTCAGCATGTTAACCGTCTTTGTCGACCATTCCATGACCATGCTAGCGCAACCTGATTTGACTTGGCGACACCCAAGCAAAAAACGCAGGCTCGTAGTCATGGCGAGTGGGCCTTTTGTATCAGGGTATAGAGGTGCGGAAGATCGTTGTGAATGGTTTTCCAAACCATTTCATGGTCCACCTTGTCGTAGCCGTGTGAAACGCGATTGCGCATGGCATACATCACCCGCCAGGGAATGTCCGAGTGCTCTGCGGCAAATTGGGCATCCACACGCTGGATGTGGTTGGCAGCCTCACCGATGATCTCAATGTTGCGGATCACAGCATCTTGGACAAGTTGACTGGCAAGAAAGGCCGCCTCATCCATGCTTGAAACATAGGATTGGATGCGCTCAATGGCTTCAAGGATGTGCCCCAGGTAATCGGACACCCGCCCTGATTTATTCATACCGGAGTTGCCTCGGCCAAGACCTGGGTACGGAACTTGTCAGGCAAGGCCTTGGGGGTCAGCACATCGACCGACACACCCAGCAGGCTTTCCAACTCCACTTGTATCTTGGCCACATCCATCAAGGTGGTGCTCGGGGTGGGATCGATCAAGATGTCCAAGTCACTGCCCTCCTGGTCTTCACCATGGAGGACAGAGCCAAAAACGCGCGCATTGCAAGCACCATGGCGCTCGACCACAGAGCGGATCACAGCCCGATTGGCTTGCAGTGCGACAGATGGTTTCATGGGTGCGCTCCAACTTCAGGAACAAGTTTTCAGTTGGTTGGTGCCCGGGACCGGAATCGAACCGGTACGCCCCTTATGCAGGAAAGCGGCGGATTTTAAGTCCGCTGTGTCTACCAATTTCACCACCCGGGCGATGGGAGGTGGGCCATTGTCGCAAACTTCGATGGCACGGCGGTGCCATGGGTCGTGCGATGATGCGCACCCATGCCGCACAACCCCGCACCCCACGCCCAAGAACGCTGGATATTGTGGGTGCTGGCCGGCATTCAGTTCAGCCACATCGTGGACTTCATGATCATGATGCCCTTGGGGCCTCAGATCACCCGCCAATTTGGCATCGGCGATGCGGCCTTTGGCTTTTTGGTCTCGGCCTACACCTGGGCGGCTGCCATTTCGGGCTTGGTGGCATCGGCTTACGTGGACCGGTTTGACCGCAAACGCTTGTTGCTGGGGTTGTTTGTGGCCTTTGCCATTGCCACCTTGGGTTGCGCGGTGGCCTGGAGTTACGCCAGTTTGGTGGCCGCGCGCATTGCTACGGGCTTGTTCGGCGGCGTGCTCTCGGCACTGGTGCAAACCATGGTGGCCGAGTTGATTCCCTTTGAACGCCGGGGCCGCGCCATGTCGATCATTTTGTCGGCCTTTTCACTCGCCACCGTGGTGGGTGTGCCTGCCAGTTTGTTCATTGCCGCCTGGTCGAGTTGGCACATGCCGTTTGTGGCGATTGCGGTATTTGGCTTGTTGCTGTCTGGGCTGGCTTGGCGGGTGTTGCCGCGCATGCGCGGACATTTGCAAACCCAGGGGCGACCAGCCATCCGCACCATGCTGGCCAGTGTGTTGTCGGATGTGAACCACCGCTGGGCTTTTTTGTTTTCGGCCTTGATGATGTTCACCGGCTTTGCGGTCATCCCCTACATCACGATTTACCTGCAAACCAATGTGGGCTTGGACAAGCAAGAAGTGCCGCTGATTTATTTGTTTGGCGGGGCCGCCACCTTGTTCACCGCACGCTGGATCGGCAAGCTCAGCGATCGGCATGGCAAGGTACCCATGTTCACCGCATTGGCCGCTTTGGTGGTGCTGCCGCTACAAGTGTTGGCGCATTTGGGTGCGGTGGCCTTGCCCTGGGTGATTGGCTTGAACACCGTGATGTTTGTGGTGCTCAGCGGGCGCATGATTCCTGGCATGGCCTTGGTGGGGGCATCGGCCAACCCAGCGGTGCGCGGCAGTTTCATGGCCATCAACAGCGCGGTGCAGTCGCTCAGCATGGGCGCTGCCGCGTTTGTGGGTGGGCTGATCATTTCGCGCGATGCCCAAGGCATGGTGCAAAACTATGGCTGGAATGCCATGGTCGGCAGTGTGGCCAGTTTGTTGTCGATTTGGGTGGTGCGCCGCTTGGTGGTGCGCGACCCCAGCACCGACCCCAGCATCAATCGGCCTTCGCCCCCGAAGCCTTGACGATGGGGCCCCAACGGCTCACCTCGGCGCGGTTCATCTCGGCCATTTGGGCCGGTCCAAAACCCAGGATGTTGTAGCCCATGTCGGTCATGCGCTTGATGTAATCAGGCGACTTGGTGCCCTTGATGGCCTCGCTGCTGAGCTTGGCGATGATGTCTGGTGGTGTGCCCGCTGGCACCGACAAACCAAACCACACGCCCGACTCGTAGTTGGCCACGCCAGCCTCGGCCAGGGTGGGCAGATCGGGCAATGCCGGGTCGCGCTTGGCACCGGTGGTGGCCAAGGCCCGCAATTTGCCAGCCTTGATGTGGGGCAAGGCCGAGGGGATGTTGTCAAACATCATCATCACCTGACCACCCAGCAAATCGTTGACCGCAGGCGCGCTGCCTTTGTAGGGGATGTGCAGCATATTGGCACCGGTCAGGAACTTGAACATTTCGCCCGACATGTGGATGCTGGTGCCGCTGCCGCTGGAGGCGTAATTGACTTGCATCGATGGGTTTTTGGCCATGGCAATCACCTCGGCCACGCTATTGGCCTTGACCGATGGGTGCAGCACCAACACATTGTTGAGCGAGACCAACGCGGCGACAGGTGCCAGGTCTTTGTTGGGGTCGAAGGGCATCTTGGCGTACAAGGCGGGGTTGATGCCTTGGATGCCACTGGTGGTCATGAAAATGGTGTAGCCATCGGGAGCAGCGCGCGCGGCCTCAGCACCGCCAATGTTGCCACCCGCCCCGGGGCGGTTTTCAACGGTGACGGGTTGCCCCAGGTTTTTGGACAACTCGCTGGCAATGGCGCGTGACGCAATGTCCACCGCGCCCGCTGGCGGAAAGGGGCAAATCAGCCGTATCGGTTTGTTGGGAAAGCCCTGGGCCAAAGCGGCAGGGCCCCATGCGGCCAAGGCCAGTGCGGCCAGCACAGTGAGTCTTCGGTGGTATGAGCGCATGGGTTTTCCTCCGGTCTGAATTGATCTCGCCATCGTACCTGTCTTGGGCGCAATAACCCAGGCTGGCGGGGGGCAAATGCCTGCAACAGGCCTAGGAAAAACCCGCAAAAAAACCCGCACAGGGCGGGTTCGCTGGGGCTGCAAGCGGTGTTAGACCATGCTCTTTTCGTACTCGGCCTCTTGGGCCAGGTGCACCCAGTCCACGATGTCGCCGCTGGGCTGATAGCCGATGACCAACTGCTCCAGCATTCGCCGCAACACACCCACATCGTTGACATCCAATGCCACTTGCATGGCATGCAAGCGCTCTTGCAACTCGGCCCAAGGCATTTTTTCTTCGTTGGCTTTCATGATGCGCGGGTGCAAGGTGGCTTGCGGGTCATTGCCAATCAGCAGTTCTTCATACAGCTTTTCGCCCGGGCGCAACCCAGTCACTTCAATGGCGATGTCGCCATCGGGGTTGTCATCGGTGCGCTGGGTCAAGCCAGAGAGCTCGATCATGCGCTGGGCCAAATCCATGATCTTGACCGACTCGCCCATGTCGAGCACAAACACATCGCCCCCCTTGGCCATGGCACCGGCTTGGATGACCAATTGCGCCGCCTCAGGGATGGTCATGAAAAAGCGGGTCACCTCTGGATGGGTCAAGGTGATGGGACCACCGTTTTTGATTTGCTGGCGAAACTTGGGCACCACCGAACCGGAAGACCCCAGCACATTGCCAAAGCGGACCATGGAGAAGATGGTTTGGCTCTCGGTGCTGGCCAAGCCTTGCAAAACCAACTCGGCCAAGCGCTTGCTCGCGCCCATGATGTTGGTGGGCCGCACGGCTTTGTCGGTGCTGACCAAGACCATGTCCGACACCCCATGTTCGGCGGCCAGTTGGGCCACCGTCCAAGTGCCCCAGACATTGTTTTTCAAGGCCTCGGCCGGGTTGTGCTCGACCAAAGGCACGTGCTTGTAGGCAGCGGCGTGGTAGATGGTGTCTGGGGTCCAGGTGGTGATCACCTCGCGCATGCGCTCGGCATCGCGCACCGATGCCAGCAAGGGCACCAACTTGGGCGCGCCCTCGCCCAAGGCCTGGGCTTTGTCGAGCAGCTCTTGGTGGACTTCATAAAGCGCAAACTCGCTTTGGTCCACCAACAGCAAGGTGTCGGGTTTGAGTTTGAGCAATTGGCGGCACAGCTCGCTGCCGATCGACCCGCCCGCGCCGGTGATCAACACCACCTTGCGGGTGACATTGCGCCCGAGCAAGATGTGGTTGGGCGGCACCGATTCGCGGCCCAGCAAATCGTCTATGTCGAGCTCGCGCAGGTCAGCGGTGCTGACCTTGCCTTGGGCCAACTCCATCACGCTGGGCAAGGTGCGCACCGACACCTTGGCCTGTTGCATCAAGGCCAAAATTTCATTGCGCCGCTTGCGGTTGGCCGTGGGCAAGGCGAGCAAAACATCGCTGATGCCCAAGGAGGTGACCAGTCCCGCCAGGTCTTGCGGGCTGTAAATGGGCAAGCCATTGAGCACATGGCCGTGCAAACGGTCGTCGTCGTCCAAATAACCCACGACCCGCATTTCGTAGCTGTTGGCCAAGGCATTGGCCAGTTGGCGGCCGGCCGAGCCTGCGCCATAAATGAGCACCTTGGGCAAGCTGCCCAACTTGAGCTGCGACAGGTAAAGCCCGCCCAACCAATAACGCGCCAAGGCGCGCGAGGCACCGATCAAAAACAACACCAACAGGGGCTGGATCAGCCCAACGGTGCGCGGCACACCCGACACCCCGAACAAGGTGAAGATGGCCACGTACATCAAGGCATACAGGCCGACGGCTTTGCCCACCGTGACCAAGGCTGGCCAACCCGAATACCGAAAAATGGCCCGGTACAAGCCAAATGCGATAAAGACCGGCAAGGCCAAGGCCAATGAGGTCAGGGTGGGGATCAAAGGCCGGAATTCGGCATGGGACGACAAAGCCACCCATTCGCCCAAGCGCAGGTAAAACGCGAGCGACACCGCCACCACGCACAGGCTGGCATCGACCAGCAACACAATTATCCGTTTGATGGTGCGCGGCAAGGCCAAGGTGGGCATGGCGGCGGCGACAAATGGGTTATGGGGGTTCATGGCTTCAGTGGGAAACACCTTCTCGGCGCACCACTTTCAAGGCGGTGCGCCACAAAATTTGAAGGTCAAAGAAAAAGGATTGGCGCTGCATGTATTCGGTGTCGAGCCTGACTTTGTCGGGCACCGGCAATTCATCGCGGCCATTGATCTGGGCCCATCCGGTCAAGCCGGGCAACAACTGGTCCACCCCCGCTTGGCTGCGCAAGGCGATCAAATCGTCTTGGTTGAACAAGGCCGGTCGCGGCCCCACCAGGCTCATGTCGCCCACCAAAATGCTCCACAACTGGGGCAGCTCATCCAAACTGGTGCGGCGCAAAAACCCACCGATGGGCGTGAGTTGCGCCAAAGGGTTGGCCAACAAATGGGTGGCCACTGCTGGGGTGTCCACCTTCATGGTGCGAAATTTGGGCATGCGAAAAATGCGGTTGTGCCGACCCACCCGGTCCGACCAATAAAGCACCGGCCCTTTGGAGGTGACGGCCACCAACAGGGCCAGCAGCAAGCAAGGCAAGCACAAGACAAATAAGGCCGATAAGCTGACCAAGCAGTCGAAGGGGCGCTTGAGAAAAACCAATCGCAATGGCGGCATGACAACGAGGTGTGGGGGATGCCCCAAGCAGGGCCAGCAACGCTACCGCTGCAAACGGGCCACAGGCTGTTGATGTTTGCGCGATGCTTGATAAAGGCGAAGCCAGAGTTTAACCCTCGCCGCCTGGCCTGCTTTTAGCGCATTTGGCCCTTGTTTCCCACCGAGGTGGCAGGCCATCGGCCCAACCAGGGTGGGTCAAATGCAATAAAAGTCCAGCAAGGTGGGGATTTGGTCGTTCATCAAAATCACTTTTTTGCTGTGGATTCGCCACTGGCCTTGCTCAAGGCGCAAATGGTGCTGATAAGACCCAAAAAACACATGCTGGGTGCGCTGCTTGAGTTCATGCACATGGCAGGTCCAACTGGAATCGACCACCACCTTGTCGCTGCTGCCGCTGTCGGGCCTGATCACACTGTTGGTGACCGCATGCGAGGTGCGGGGCAAGGGTTTGGAGGCGGCCGACAGGCCAGAGCGCACGCGCCAAACCCGGTCTTCCAAACCGGCGCGGGCGGTGCAGTAAATCAGCGAGAGCTCGCGCTCGGGCGAGGCGCTCAATCGGTGCTCATCGGCCCAGGCGGGCAACCAAAACACCGCATCTTCGGTGAACAAACCCAACCACTCGTCCCAACGCTGTGCGTCCAGGTGCAAGGCCTCCAGGTGGATGGTGGTTTGCACATCGTGAATGGTTTGCCAGCTCAAGTCTTTCATGCCATCACCTCCAACCAATGGCGGTACATCGCATGGAACACCGTCTCATCGCTCATCTCAAACGTGCCGCTCACCGATGTCAGGGGTTTGAGCCCCAGGGACTGCGCGTGTTCATCCGGCCCCCACACCAGCCTTTGCATGCCACGGGCATGGCCTTGTTGCCATTCGATGGCCCCTGAGGCCATGCCACGCTGGCAGTCCTCGTAAATGGCGGTGTCGTCGGGCGTGGCCAAACCACTCGGGTTGAAAAAATCTTCGTACTGGCGCAGCCGCTGGCGGCGCTTTTGCGCGTCCTCGCCCACCGGGGCCAAACAATACGAGGTGATTTCGGTGCGGTCCACCGCCACCGGGCGGATCACCCGCATTTGAATGGCCGCGCTGGAGGCAATTTGCAAATTGGGAAACACATTGAGTTGGCGGGTGCGCATCATCCATTGGGTGCGCAGTTCGCCCACGCGTTGGTGCAGTTGCGCACGCTGTTCGAACAAGGGGTGGTTTTCCACCGGCGTGGTGGTCCACACCATCGCGTGGCCGCGTGGAAAACCAAAGGAGCCCATCATCTCCTTGGGCTTGTTGGCGCTTTGCCAAATGGTTTTGGGCGCATCTGCGCGCTGCGGCATGCTGGCGCGGCGCTCTTGCAGCCGCAGGTATGAGGGATGGGTGGAGGCGAAATGGTAGGCATCAATGGTGTTTTCGAGTTGCAACTTCCAGTTGGCTTGAAAACGGTAATGCACCACGCCGGGCACCAGCTCCAGGCCATCGGGCGCTTGGTCAATGGCCAGATCGAGCAGCGTGCGCACATCGCCCAGGTGCGCTTCCAGCGGCGGCACATCGGCGGACAAACTGGCAAACATAAATCCCCGGTAATTGCCAAAGCGGGCCACGGCCTGTAAATCGTGGTCTTCTTGGTCAAACGCTGGCGCATAGTCGCCTTCGGCCTGGTCTTTGACCATGAGGTTGCGGCCATCAGAGGCATAGCTCCAGCCATGGTAGGGACACAGGTGGACGCGCTTGTTGCCAGAGGGGTTGGGGCTCACCACCGCGCCCTTGTGGCGGCAGGAGTTGTGCAAAGCGTGGATGTGCCCTTGGCCATCGCGGCTGATGATCACCGGGCTGCGGCCGATCTGCACGGTCACAAAATCGTGCGGCTGGGGTATTTGCGACTCATGGCCCACAAACACCCAGCCCCGTTCAAAAAACCGGTCCATTTCCAGCTCAAAAATGACCGGGTCACGAAACACGTCGCGGTGCACCCGAAACACCCCCTCACCCGGGCGGTCGTCGATCAAGTGGGCTCTGTTGCGCATGGTTGTCTCAAAAAAAAAGCAAAGGCCGCTAACTGTATGTCGTTAGCGGCCTTTAAACCATCATCTGGTGGTGGGCGGCTGGCCACAAACCAACTTTCTATTCACGCTCAATCGTGCTTGGTAGCGCTAGAGAGTGAATGTGAGGAGGAATTGTACCGGCCAACGCCCTGTCTACTGCCCCGCCGAACAGAGAGAGCGAATCCTCTCGACTTTCAGGCCGAAGTACGCGTGAATGCAGCTCCGTCATCACAAGGAGCAGGAAGCTTGTCTACAACCCTAAGCGAAACCGAGCTCGCAATTCGATGGGGCATGAGCCCCAAGACCCTGCAACGCTGGCGAACGACGAAACAAGGTCCGGAATATCTCAAGCTCGGCAAGAAGGTCCAGTACTCGATGGCTGCCATTGAGCAGTACGAAAACCAGGCCAGGACGAACGTTGCATTTGAAGGTGCCGATGAAGTCTTGCTGTACCTGAGGCAAACAGGCCCAGCCACCCTCTGTCAAATCCAGGCAGCATGCTTGGGTGGCCAAAAATCCTCCAGCCGAATCCAAAACCAGCTTTATCGATTGGCGAACTGCACGCCGCCCAAATTCAAAGCACGCCTGCTTCCTCTGGATCCAACCTCCCCGGTCATGACAGCTGTCTACAGCCTTTACACCACCGATGAGCAGTAGACCGCTGTCAACCCTGGAGCTTGCCGACCGGTTGGGCATATCTAGCGATGAACTCGCCAGGTGGCGGCAGCACGGCAAAGGGCCCTGCTTCATCAAAATTGGGCGCCATATCCGCTACCCCGTGGCAGAGGTCGAGCTCTATGAGCAACGTTTCAAAAGCATGACAGACTGGGTGGTTGGGCAACTGGCGGCCAAACCAGCCGATCGTGCTGTCAAGACCATCAGCGGCAGATTGCGGCGACCAGCGCTTTCCGAGAAGCGGATCGAAGCGGTCGTCCAGGCTTACCTCGGTAATCCCCCCATTTTGCGAGGGAGCTAGAAGTAGAGACTTCAAGCGGCCATGGCCAACCGCTGTTTTGGCGTGATCCCGCCCAAGGCCATGTTTGGGCGCTCATGGTTGTAACCCCACATCCAGT
>JACCDX011144422.1_pt1 | contig 36982 bp, 44 predicted proteins | sample 7449681 | NCBI WGS metagenome assembly JACCDX01 (sample SAMN15323450, study PRJNA562643) | freshwater metagenome | isolation source: river surface water | place: USA:Blue River Watershed | collected 2017-08-18
ACAATGTTTTATGGAAAAAATTATAGAAAAGTTACAAAGAGAAAAAACACCCCTTACCTCATCGGTTGAACGAGATGAATTTATAGAAGCTAGTGAAACAGCTTTTGATTGTAGATTTGATGGAACATCAACCTTCCACCCATGGAAATTACCTACAAAACTACCTAAAGATTTTAAGATAGGTGTTATCGTTGGTTCTAGTGGTTCTGGTAAATCAACAATGTTAAAACAATTTGGTATTGAAGAACAACCAACATGGGAACCAAACAAATCAGTAATATCACATTTTGATAATCCAGAAGATGGAATCAACAGATTAAGTTCAGTTGGGTTCAATTCTATACCATCATGGTATAAACCTTATCATGTGTTATCAAACGGTGAGAAATTTAGGGCTGATTTAGCTCGTAAGATTAAATCAAATGCGGTAATTGATGAGTATACCTCAGTAGTGGATAGAACCGTTGCTAAAGCGGCTTCTATGGCTTTGGCGAGGTATGTAAAGAACAATGATTTGCGGAATATAGTTATATCCACTTGTCACATGGATATAGTGGATTGGTTAGAACCAGATTGGGTGATTAATACTGATACGGGAGAGCTTCTGGACGGTTTTTTTTTGTCCGACCAGAAATCAATGTCAAAATATATCGCACAACAAATGATAGTTGGGGAATGTTTAAAGACCATCACTATTTAAATGGTAACGTTAATAAAGCGGCTAGATGTTATGTGGGTATCTGGGATGACCAAGTTGTTTCTTTCTTCGCCTCGATTACTCTACCTAGTGGAACACTTAAAAACGCATGGAGAGGTCATAGGAATGTTGTTTTACCAGATTATCAAGGCATGGGGATTGGTGTGAGATTTTCAACAGCAATTGCTCAGCATCACATAGACCAAGGGTATCGATATTTTTCTAGGACAGCACATCCTAGATTAGGTTTTTTCTGGGAGAATTCACCGTTATGGAAAGCAACAAGTAAGAATAAGAAAATAAGAAAAGATGTAACTGATGAAAATACTTATAAGAATCATGTGTATGATAATAAAAGATTATGTTTCAGTTATGAATATATTGGTGAAAACAAAAAAGACTAGCTTAACTAGTCTTTTATTTTATCAAAATACTCTTTAAATAAATCATGATTTACAGCAACTGATATTCTACTAAAGTTTTTATCGTTTTCATTATTTCTTATTGAAAATTTGTTTAGAGGAACGCTTGAAATATTATATTTTAATAATTCATTTTGGGTTAAATTAACAATAGCAAATGGTCCTATTGGTAAATTTGTGTATTCAGAAAATAATAAATCTTTAGAATTAAGATAATTAATATTTTTTTGAATATGTTCTTTCGTTACTTCTCTATATTCTTTAACTATTGTTTTTTCTAATAGTAAATCATTTATTATAACTTGTGGAATTGTCGATATTGAATTATATTTGTATAACGACCTGATTTTAAGTGTGTTATATAATAAATCATTTTTAGTTGCTATATATCCAATTCTATAACCAGACAAGCCTATTGATTTTGAAAATGATGATAATACGATAACGTTATCAAAAAAGTAATCTGATATATTGTCGTTTGATTCATTGAATAGATAATAGTAAGGTAAATCTAAAATGACAGTTATATCATTAAGTTTTGCATACGTCAAAAATATTTTAATTTCTTCTAGTTTAGGTGCATAACCAGTTGGGTTAGAAGGAAAACATAACATAACAGTACCGTTTATAGGTTTAAAATTTGTTATATTAAAATCATCAAATGTTTTTATTTCTTTTTCATGGATTTTAAGTATTTTATTCCATGAACCCCAATGAAAATTAGGTATCCAAAAAGTTTTGTCAGATATTGAATTAATAATTAAGTCTAGAGCAGCCATTCCACCAGGTGTCACAATCATTTTGTGTTCAGTTAGGTTGAATTGATTTTTTATGGTATTTACTAGAGGTTCGTAACCATCATTGCCAGAATATTGTTGTAGAGTTTTATGATTATAAACTAAATTAGCTATTTTATCGACATCTATAGTTGTAACATCCATTACACCTCTGTGTAATTTTAAATATTTTTCACCTGTTTCTAATTCTAATTTGTTTATCTCTTCACCAATAGCTACTATTGATGAGTATGTTACGTTTGGTTGGTTTATTTTCATTTTAAAAATTTATACAAATATACCAATAATTTTATATTTTATCAAATAAATTTTCTCTAAGTAGTTTTTTAACCAAACTTTTTGATTCGTTTGTTTTTTCTTTTTTAGACCAATGTTTTTCGGCTTCTTTTTCCATTTTCATTATTCTATCATAATAATCTGGAAATTCAGAAACATGGTCTGATGCTATTTCAGTTTGTTTTTCTTCATCATCAGTATGTTCCGATTCAATTTTTTTACCTTTAGCTATTTGTTTTTCAATATCGCTAACTTTAACGTTAAATTTATCAGCAATTTTTTTTGGTGTCATTTTATCAGCTTTACCACCTTTTAATTTGTTTTCCATATTATTCGTAAATTTCTGGGTGAATTCTACCCCATTTTCGTATTAAAACACCAGCAACAGCGTTAGCTTCATTTTCGATATCACTACCATCAGCTCCATCAATTTCTGGGTTTGTTATTCTTCCTTCTAAATTTTGTTTATGATGAACCAATTCATGAGCTATTGACCTACATACGTCAACAATTGCTCTGTTCTTAACATAAACTTTTAAACGGTTTTCACTATTTTGATAATAAGCTGTTGTTCTAAGGTCTGGTGTTTTTTCAAACGCTAACTCAACTTTTATATCATCATTAATATCCAAATATTCTTTTGCGAAATTTACAAAATCAGCGACAGCTCTAACATCGACTTCATCTTTAGTTAAAAGTCTTTCTCGTAATATTTGTTTAATTATTGGTTTCATATTTATAAATATAAAAAAAGCCACAAAAATTGTGGCTTTATTTATTTTATTTACTTTTCTTTGTTTTTATTGGTTTTATTACCAGTTCTTCTTTATTAGAATCATATGAAACTTCAATCGTTTCACCTTCTTTGATATTCTCATTCAATATCTCATCAGCAACTGGGTCTTCAACGTAGTGTTGGATTGCTCTAGCTAATGGTCTAGCTCCGTATGCTTCATCATAACCTTGTCTAGCTAAAAACTCAATAGCTTCTTTTGTTACTGATAAATTATAACCCATTTCAATAACACGTTTTTCTAAGTTTGCAATATCTAAGTAGATAATTTTATGAATATCTTGTTCAGTTAAACCTCTAAATATAATTGCTTCATCTATACGATTAAGAAATTCTGGTTTGAATTTTTTCTTTAATGCTTTTTCAATAATTGAACGGGCCTTATTTTCTTCACTAACAATACCAGCAGCTGTTTCAAACCCCATTGTTTTACCAAATGAGTTAACTTCTTTAACACCAATATTTGATGTTAATATAATAAGAGCATTTTTGAAATTAACCTTACGACCCAAACCATCTGTTAACATACCTTCATCTAATAATTGTAACAATAGATTAAATACATCTTCATGTGCTTTTTCAATCTCATCAAATAATATAACACAATGTGGTTTTCTACGTACTTTTTCTGTTAACTGACCACCTTGGTCATAACCCACATATCCAGGTGGTGGACCTATAAGTCTAGAAACAGAATGTTTTTCCATGTATTCTGACATATCCATTCTAACTAAAGATTCAGCATCGCCATAAACGTGTTCAGCTAATAATTTAGCTAATAATGTTTTACCAACACCAGTTGGGCCTAAGAAAATAAATGAACCAACAGGTTTATTTTTATCTTTAATGCCAATACGATTACGTTTGATTGATTTAACAACTTTTGTAACTGCTTCATCTTGACCTATAACTTTACCCATAAGTTCTTTATCCAAACTCATTAATCTTTTACTTTCTTGAGTTGAAATTTTTGTTAATGGGATACCAGTCATCATTGATACTACTTCAGAAATTATTTCAACACCTACCTCTGTAACTTTTTTATCTAGTTTTGCTTGCCAATCAGACATAGCTTTTTCTAATTCTTCAGTTACTTTTTTCTCTTCGTCACGAAGTTTAGCCGCTTCTTCATATTTTTGTTTTACAACAACTTCTTTTTTCTTATCATTTATTTCATTTCTTTTAGCTTCTAATTCTTTGACATTTTCTGGTTTTTCAACACTAACATTTGTAGTTGCACCAGCTTCATCTAATACATCAATAGCTTTATCTGGCATACTTCTATCCATAATATACCTAGCAGACAGTTTAACACATTCTTCGATAGCTTCGTCAGTATATTTTACTTTATGATGTTTTTCGTATTTTTCTTTTATATTTGTAAGAATAATTTTTGTTTCTTCCAATGTTGGTTCTTCAACAAGAACTTGTTGAAAACGTCTTGTTAACGCACCATCTTTCTCAATGTTTTCACGATATTCATCTAGCGTTGTAGCACCAATTACTTGAAGCTCCCCACGAGCTAATGCTGGTTTAAATATATTTGATGCATCTAAAGAACCAGAAGCATTACCAGCACCAATAATTGTGTGTAATTCATCTATAAACAATACGATATCTGGGTTTGCTTTACATTCTTCTAAAATAGCTTTCATTCTTTCTTCAAATTGACCACGATATTTTGTACCAGCAACAATTGAAGCTAAATCTAAAGTGAAAATACGTTTACCTATAAGTGTTCTAGGCGCATTTCCATCTCTGATAATTTGAGCTAAACCTTCAACTATGGATGTTTTACCTACGCCTGGTTCACCTATTAGAATTGGATTGTTTTTCTTTCTACGGGAAAGAATTTGAGATACACGTTTAATTTCGTTAACTCTACCAACAACTGGGTCAATTTCACCTTTTTCAACGGCTTTAGAAACGTCTCTACAAAAATTATCTAAAACAGGTGTTTTACTTTTAGGGTCACTAGGTTTTTGTTTCTTTTTGAATGAATCGTTTTCATCAGATTCATCATCTAAAGCACCATTTTTTATACTTTCTGGTTTATCACCTAACATATTTTTCTTAAAAGAATTATATGTGACACCATTACTACTTAAAAAATCAGATACTGGTGTTTTAGAAACCAATATTGCTAACATAATGTGAGTAGTATCAATAACATTAACATTTAATTTTTCACATTCTTTATCGATACCTTTATAAATAATAACTTTAGTGTCATCAGAAAATGGTAAATTGCGTTTTATTGATGTGTAGCCTCTTGGTGTTAAGTCGTTTTTTCTAACATAATCAGATAATTTATCATAAAGTTCTGATGTGTCTATTTTCATTTTTTTTAACACTTTGGTACATTCGTTGTCATCTTCTAACAACATAGATAAAATAATGTGTTCTGGTCTAACTTTATTGTCATCAAAGTTTTTGGCCTCTTTTATTGAGTTAGCCATGATTATTTTAACTTTCGGATAAATTTCTCTATTCATATAAGTTTATTTTATTTTTAATTTAGTTTTAGCAAAAATACTATTTTTTATTTATTAAATCAATATTGACATTTAAAATAAATATTAGTAATTTTGTATAAAAAGTAAAGTATGAATTCAAATGTAATACCAACCTTTTCAAAGGTTGAGATTTTAGTGAAAAAACAATCAAATAACACTCAATTACCTTCTGTAACAAAACTAGAATTTTTTGATTCTGGGTTAATGATAACTGGTAATTATCTAGTCATAACCAGTAAAGAGTATGGTGATACATTAGAATATGTTAATCAAACAAGTAGTGTATTTAATTTAAATGATATAAGTGCTTATAAAACATATAGTGAACCAAAATATAAAAAATAACATAATATAAATAAAAAAAAAAGATGATTCTAAAAAGAAAAGAAAAAGATGGTGTAGTTAAAGCAATATACTATTCATCAAACATTTGTGCATCAGTTTATAATACAGTTACAAATGAATTAACAATTATTTTTACCAGCGGTGGTCAGTATAAATATACTGATGTTGCAAAGACTGATTACATGCGTTTTGAGACTGCTGAAAGCCAAGGTTCAGTGTTGAACACTCATATTAAAAAATATGCCACTAGTAAATTGGATAATGTAGATATAACTGAAATATTAAAGGAGGTTGAGCAACTTAAAGAAAAAGAAGAACCTCAAATAACAGCAGATGTTGCTGTTAAAGACATGTTACAAAATATGAGTGATATTATTAGTAACTATTTAAAAAACGGAAATGTAACAACAGCTTCTTTAAGTGAATTAAAAGACAAGATTGAGACATTTGAAAAAGTTAAAAATTTAAAACCAGAAATAATTATTGAATAATTTAAAAACCTTTAATAAAAAAAATATGAAAAAAGTGTTATCAAGTTTAATTTTAATTTTAATGTTAATAACAAATGTATATGGACAACAAACATTAGAACGTTTAGTTTTTATGGATAGTGTTAAAAATGAAATGGTTATTAGAAAATATAATAAATTACCAATGAAATTTAAATCACCATTAAATAAATTAGACACATTATATATTGGTGTTATGGCAGATAGTGTATCAGCATTGACAACTAATTTGGTTATTTATGGTTATTTCCCATTAAATATTAGACTTAATAATATGTTAATTGTTTTAGAATATACTGATGGTAGTGAAGACGTTTTTAAGTTAGTAGGATTTGATGAAAATAATTATGGTACGTTTGAAATTATTAATGATTTATATAACGTATATAGTAAAATACCTAAAAAAATTAAATTTAGAAATTTTGCAGTGTATGCCATAGAACCAAAAAATAAATATTTTTTTATGGATTTCTTAAAAAAGATATAATTTTTTAGTTTATTAAATTGTAAAAAAAATAGAAAAAAGATAATAAAATGATAAAAAATCAAACACCGTATAAGGGTAAATTAAAATTTAAATTCGAAAAATATCCAGAATACTCAGGTAGTAAATCAGGTATTCTAAATAAAGTGCATTTAGATTTAGGTTTTACTAAATTAGTTTCTCGTATGATACCTAACAATAAGAAATTAGATGGTTGGGAAGTTGATACAAATAAAGTAAACCTTATAGAGGAATATACGGACGGTAGAATTACTTTATATGAATGGTGGGATGTTAGAGATGGTGATAACATTATCAAAACACATACCAAACCTTATGACCCTAAAGATGTTGTATTCTATGGTTGTCTACCCAATTCATTTGTAACTAAAACAGGTGAATTTATTGGTGATATCAGACGTGCTTGGTGGTATTATACCAATGAAATGAAAGTTTGTGAAGAATATCCACATGGTGTTGCTAAGAAATACGAGAAAGGTAAATTAATAGGTTATTATGGGTATACCCATAGAGGTGGGTGTTTATTTCAGATAGGTGATAGATTATTTAATTCAAATTACATTCCAAAATTTGAAGATTATGAAATTTGGGAATGGGCTGGTTGGGAAGATAGATTCAACAAGTTGTATGAAGAAAGTGATGAATTAGGTAAAAAATGGATGGATGAGGATGGTATTTCATATGTAATGCCTTATACTAAAAGAGGTCCAAAAGTGATTGAAACTTTAGAAGAGGCATTACAAGCAGCAATTAATATCTCTAAAGAATTAAGTTAATCTTGTTTTTATAAAAAAAAACTGTATCTTTACAAAAAAAAGTATGGAAACTAATAGAGATAATAAACCTAAATTAGAATCAGTGATATTTAAATTTTATCAAGAATCAAATTGTGTTGATGGGGGGTATGGTGAGGAATTAGAAATCAGATGTGAATCATCATTAGGTATTGACAGGGATGGTGGGTGTTTTTATATTTTAAAAACTGATGGGTGGGCAATAGAATCGGTGGATGAGTTACAAAAATTATTTGATAGAATACAAAAATCGATTAAAAATGAATAAAGATAAATTGATAGCAGATTTTATGGGTGAAAAGTTCCATGAAGATGCTTGGTCTCATAAAGACATAGAATACTCAACTTCATGGGATTGGATAATGCCAGTAGTAGAGAAAATAGAGTCATTAGATTTGTCGGAGTGGATGTATAAGTGGGAAGGAATTGATGGTGAGATTGAATATAACTTTGAAGGTATATCTGTAGAGATTGAACATACAAGATGTTGGATTTACATTAATTTTTCCTTAGACCCTTATTGGACTATTAATGAAAAAACATTCAAAGTTAAGTATGAAACTAAATTAGAGGCAGTATATGAATCTGTGGTAGAGTTTATTGAATGGTATAACGAAAGAAAACAACAAGAAGATGAAAGCAACACTTGAATTTAACTTAGACGAGATGGATGATGTAATGGCTCATATGAGAGCTGTTCATTCCACAGACATGGCTCTAGTTCTTTGGGAATTGGTACATAATACTAAACGAACCATGGAGAGAGAAATTGAAGCAAATAATCTAGATGGATTTGCAGTCTTGGATTTACTTTATGATAAACTACATGAAGAATTAGATACTCACGGAATTATAATTGATAAATTAATCTTATGAGTAATAAAGAAGAGTTTTATAATATTGTAGGTAACCTTAAAATTGATAATCTTAAAATATTCCTAAAGGAAGAAAATTATACATTTGATGAATTTAATAAAGAGTATAAAAATTTTAAATCAGAAGAAGACCTATATAAAAAGAAATTAGAAAGATTAAAAGAGATTATTAACAAACCATACAAAGAAAATTAATATCATAATGAACAAACTAGATAAACAATATACAGACTTACTCCAAGACATTTTGGATAATGGTTATAATAAAGGTGACCGTACAGGTACAGGAACAATATCAGTATTCGGAAGACAAATACGTCATAAAATGAGTGAAGGCTTTCCATTGTTAACAACAAAGAAAATGTATTTCAAAGGAATTGTAACTGAATTGTTATGGTTTTTAAGAGGAGACACAAACATTAAATTCCTTGTTGATAATGATTGTCATATATGGGAAGGGGATGCTTATAAGAGGTTCTTAAATGAAACAATTAAGATTGAACCTATAGATGCTAAACAACGAGCAATTGAACAATTACTAAATAGTAAAGAGTCAAAAGAAGAATTCGTCAACAAAATCAAAACAGATGATGAGTTTGCTAAGAAGTGGGGTGAATTAGGTCCTGTGTATGGTAAGCAATGGAGACAAGTAGATAAAAAAAATGGTAATCCATATAAATATGAACCAATAGACCAAATCGCAAACTTAATCAACGACCTTAAAACCAACCCAGACTCAAGACGTTTAATGGTTAATGCTTGGAATGTAGGTGAATTGGAACAAATGGTACTCCCACCTTGTCATTATGGATTTCAAGTTTATACAAGAGAGTTAATTATTGAAGAAAGAGTTAGATGGGCTTATGATAGAAAACTAATTGATTACATTACTATGGTTGAAAGTAGTGAATTAGATAAACTAAATGTACCAACACGAGCAATATCTTTAATGTGGAATCAACGTTCAGTAGATACATTCTTAGGTTTACCATTCAACATAGCATCTTATGGATTGTTATTAGAAATCATAGCTAAAACAGTTAATATGGTTCCAGATGAATTGATTGGAAACTTAGGTGATGTACATTTATATTCAAATCATATTGAACAAGCAAAAGAACAGATTGGTAGAGAATTGAGTTTAGAAGAAAGAACTGAAATATTAAAAGATAGTTCTTTTTTTAAAAGAGATTTTTATGATAAGAATGGAAAGTTGATTATAGAAGAAAAATGGGTTCTTGATGAAGCAGACATCCCAACCCGAACAAGAGAACCATATCCATTACCAACATTAAAAATAAACTCAGGAAATGAAAATTGGCATTTATTAGACATTGATGAAATTATTAATTCATTAGATGTTGACCTTACGTTCCGATTAGAAAATTATCAATCTCATCCAACTATTAAAGCACCTTTAAGTAATTGAGCTATGAAAGAAAAAAATAAAATTAACGATATTTATAATAAAAAATAAATTATGAAAGGAATAACAACTATAATATATTTTATAATAGCAACAATAGCGTTTATAGCCTTTTGGTGTAATTTTAATTCATGGTATTCGGATGACACTAGTTTATTAGCTATTATAATGGCTGGTATCGCAGCTAATGGTGCTTTTTTCGGTAATATTGTGCTTACAATTATTGAACAAAACAATATATATAAATCTAAACACAATAATGAAGATATGTTATTAGTGAGAAAATTTAAAAAATTTTTTAATTATAAAAATTAATGTTAATTTTTGGTTTATTATTAATTTGTTTTGCTGGTATTTCTGAAGCTATAATGGATAAAATACAATTCCATTATGATAAATCATTTTTTTCAAATAAAAATTTTAATCAAAAATTTTGGAATCCATCAGAATCATGGAAAAATAAATGGAAAGAAGATTTAAAAACTGAGAAATTTTTAGGTTCATCTAGTATTTTCGTTTTTTTAACAGATGCATGGCATCTTTTTAAATTTTTTAGGAATACATTTTTATTTGTAGGATTACCTTTAATAGCTTTTAAAACAAGTCATATTATATTGGTGTGTATTGTAGCTAGAATAATTTTCGGTTTTGTGTTTACTATAACTTTTAATTTAGTATTAAATATTAATTGTAATACAAATAAAACGTTTTAATAGTGTTTTTTTTTGTTTTTTACAATATTTATTATAAAACAAGTAAATTATGCCAAGAATAAATGATATTCATAGTATTATAGTACCAGCTCAAAGTCCTAATTTAACTGCACATACATATACTGAAATATATGGTGGTTCGGCTGGTTGTGTTATTGTAATTAACGGTGTTACCGTAAATGTTGGTGCACAATCTAATCTAGGTCTTTCGGTTAGAACTGTTAGTGGTGGTACTGGTTGCTATCTTTTAGGTGAAAATAAAGACGTGTATTTGGGTAGTCCAAATTTATAACAATTTAAAATACTAATAAAAAACATGAAAAATAAAAAAATAATCAGTCCAATTGGTCTTAAAGGTAAAGAAATCCATGAACGTCAATTAGCACTTATGGGTATTAAACCTATTAATGAAAATGAAAATAAAATTAATCAAGCTGTTGAATTAACTAAAATTGGTCCAGATGGTAATGCGTATGCTATTGTAAGAGAAAACCATGAATATTATATTAAAAAAACAAATAAAACTAAAGGTTTAGTATTAGAAGATTTTAAATATATCGGTGGTTTACAAAACAAAAAAGACGAAGCATATCCGTCTTATGCTAAAGCGATTAAACAATTAAATTTAAAATTTAAATCATTGGCTGAATCATACAACAAAGGTGGTGATATCAACGTATTTGAAGATGATAATTTATTAGAACATCACCCATATAAAGCTGACCAAAAATTATCTGCAACAAAAGGTTTAGGTGATAACCAAGAATATGTTGTTGATAAATCTGGTACTCCTTTATCTAACAAAGCTAAAGAAGGTAAAGAAAAAGGTCAATTTGGTGACAACGTTGCTGATAAAGACGTTGATGACGAATTTGAAAAAGTTAACGAAAGCTTTGGTTTTGGTTTTACTGGTGAAGGTAATTTACACGGTAATAAACCAATGCAAGAGTACGATGAAAAAGCTATGCAAAATTTCATCGACCAATATGGTGAAGAAAAAGGAAAACAAATTTACTACGCAACTGCAAATAAAGAAGATAGAGACCCAGAAACTTTCAAGAAAAATGAAGGTATGACATCTTTTGGTGATGATGTTGAATTGAATGAGTATGAAGCTGCTATTGAAGAAATGATGGCTAGAATGGAAGGTGAAGAAGATTATGTTGATTATACAATGGGTAGAGAAGACGACTCTAATCAATTACCTAACCCACCTAGAGAATTAAATATTCCAGAAGGTAGTTTCCCAAATATGGAAGATGATTCAGTAATTATAGATAAACTTGCTAATGCTTTAGCTGACTTTATATATTACGATAAAGACTCTGCAAAATTTCGTATATATTCTGGAAGTGGCTATGAGGGAGCAGAGGAAGAACTAAGATATATTTTAGGTGACAAATATGATAGAAATAAAGATTATGAGGAAATAATAAAACAAGCCAAAGAAAAACTAGCTAGACACCAAACGGTTCAGACTAATGAGGAAATGGAAACTGAAGAATTACATGGTGGCCAACATAAGTTAGATGTTGCTGAACCTAAAGGAAAATTAACAAAAGCTGATTTCGATGCATTGAATAGTATGGAAGAATCTATTAAAAGATTAGACGCTTTACTAGAAGGTGAATTAAAAAAAAAAGCACAGACGTTAACGAAAAAGAAGTAAACGAAACAAAATATAAGCTGAAGATTGATGCACCAGCCAAAGCGGCTCCAGCACCAGCTCCAGCGGAACCTATTTCCGAACCAGCCGATGACGCTGGTTTCGGTGATTTTGGAGGTAACGAAGATGGTGCTAAAGAGCCATCAAAAAATGATAAGCCTTTTGACGATGAACCATTTGATGCTGGTGTTGAAGCTGATGAAGAAACAGACCCAAAAAAATTCATTGAACAACTTACTGGAAAATTAGGTCAATCTTTAAGAAAATATACTGAAGAACAAGGTAATCCAGATTTTGAACTGGAGAAATTTGCTATAAATTCTCTATTATCAGCAACTCACACTGCTGAAATGGATAATGAAGATAGAAAAGATATAATCAAAAAAGTTAACACTTCTGGCAATAATGAAGACAATAATGAAGATACTGGTTCTGGTAATAAAAATGATTCCAGCGATGATTCTGGCGATTCTGGCGACTTTGGTGATGGCGATAGTGGTAACGATTCAACTGATTCATCTAATGGTGAAGAAGGGTTGGAAGAGCTATCAATCTACGAAAGAGAAATGGGTAACCTATTCTTAGATGAACCTAAAAGAAACAATATGTTTCAAGAAGGTTCAAATGATATATTAGAAGAATATGAAAAAGAATTTAAACTTGGTGATATTGTAAAAAAAGATGGTTCAGAAAATATTTGGAAAATTACAAATATATTAAAACCAGAAGTTGGTAATTTAAGGATTTTTATAACAGCAATTCAAGCTGATGGTTCTAATGGTATTAGTACTGAAACATATCCATCTAAACTAACAAAGATATCGGATAACTTAAATCAAGAATCTAAAGGTTCTAAAGATATTTTAGATGAAACAAAACCATGTTGGAAAGGTTACAAACAAGTTGGAATGAAAGAAAAAAATGGTAGAGAAGTACCTAATTGTGTTCCAATTGACGAAAACCACGAATTAACTGGTTCAAATGATTCATCAAACAACTACATGTTTTGGCAAAATCTAAAAGGTATTTATGATGATGTAACTGAAATATTGGGCATGAACCAACAAGAAGTTGATGCATTAATTGCTAATGGTCACCAATGGGCTTTAGAACATGTTATCACATCAAAAGATGATGTTGAAGAAGTTTATCATTTTATTGAGGCTGCTATTGAAGGTTATGGTATTAGTAACAAACATGAAATGACTGAAAATGAATCAAACAATTATATGTTTTGGTCTAGTCTTAAAACAATTCAACATGCTTCTAAAGAACTATTAGAGATGGATTATAATAGTGTAGACACTTTATTAACTGATGGTCATGGATGGGCTTTAGACCATATAGCAACATCTGCTGATGATATGGAAGAAGTTTATCATTTCTTAGCAAATACATTAAATGCTTATGATGGTGATACAGAAGGTGGTTATGAAGATGAATATGGTTCAGTTGAAAATGTTAATTTAAATGAAGCTGAATATAAAGGTAGAAAAGTTAAATTAGGGAAACCAACAAAAGGTGATATTAAAAAATTTAAAGTATTTGTTAAAAATAAAAAAGGTAAAGTTGTGAAAGTTAATTTTGGTGACCCTAATATGGAAATCAAAAGAGATAACCCAAAAAGAAGAAAATCATTTAGAGCTAGACATAAATGTGCACAAGCTAAAGATAGAACAACACCTAAATATTGGTCATGTAAAATGTGGTCATCAAAACCAGTCTCAAAAATTGTTGGTGAAGAGTTGAAAGAGTCGTTGAAAAATAGTATATTTGATAAAAACTATTTTAAAATGAGAATTCAAGAAACTTTTAATCATGGTGATGCTGAACCAATGGTACAACCACAAATTAAACCAGATACTAAACCAGCACCAGATAAAGTGCAACCTAATATAGCACCAAGTAGAAAAAATAAACCTTTTTTACCAATGCCAGAGGTTAAACCAGACCCAAAAGCAATGAATGAAGGTAAATTTGATTTTGAAATTTACCATAAAACACTTTCTAGTTGTTTTGATGAAATTAGAAATTATGTTATTAAAAGAGGGTATGACCCAATAGAATTTGAGTTATCTGAGCCTCAACATGTTGCTTACGGACAAACACAAAGATATAATAAAGAATTAACTGTGAATGGTAAATTACAACGAAAAGGTTTACATATTCAGATTTATCGTATGGATAGTGGGAATTACGAATTAAACATGTACATTAACTAATGAAAGAATTGTTTTTAATATATATTAATAAAATTGGAAAGGATTATAAGGAAAATTACTTATATGAATTTATATTTTCAGACACAATTAAAAACATAGATGGTGATGATTGGGATACTTTTCCAGCTTCTGGAAGACCATCAGCACCTCATGACCATTTTATAAAAAAAGTTGGTAGATTGGAGTCTGAATTAAATTTAGATGTCATACAAGATAGTGATACATTCGCTGTTTGGGATGCTGTTGATGAGGTTATCGCACTAGCATGGGAAAACATAAATGCTTATGAATCTTACCCAGAAAAAAGACTTTGTTTTAAGTTTGGTGAACAGTTAAGTGATGTTGAAACCAAATTATATGAAAAAGACCTAATATTGCAATATAACAAACAAAACTATGAAAAACAAAAATAAAATAAACGAAGAAGAAAAGTTTAAAATACATGTCGATGACAAGACTTTAAGTGATGCTAATCAAACTAAAAAATTAGCAGCATTAAAAAGAAAAAATCCAAACATTGAATTTGATTTAGAACCAGCTGGGTTAGCTAATAAAACTTCTTCAATGAGTTCTATTATGGAAGAACCAGAAGCAGTTATAGAGCCAAAAGACCAAGCAACTATAAAATATTTATCTAACGTTATTGACGACAAGACTGGTAAAATTTCACAACCTTTTACTATTGCTGATAAAAACTATCAAATGATTAGAGGTATGCATCCTAATGGTGAAATCGCTATGGCGGTTTATTGTTTAGACGATATGGATAACATAGGTAACAACGTTATACATAGTATTGAAGAGTTTGAAAAAAATGTAGTTAAACCAGTTATGGAAATAGAAAAACTTGGTAAACAACAAGTTGATGAGTATGCAGCATCTGAAAGAGAATATTTCAATAAAGAAAATTTAATGGATTTTTTAAATCTTAGAGATTTAGAAGGTTATAAACATTTTTTTGTTAACATAAATACTGGTGAAATTGTAGGTAAATTTAAAAACTACAAAGAAATGATGAGGTCTGGTGTGAAATTAGGTCCAGAGGAAGATTACATGAATATTAAACAGTTAAAAGCTTTTAGAGCTGGAGAATATTTTAAAGAGGGGTTTAACAAAAGTAATGAAAACGGTTTAGATGAGGATATCAACATAGATAAACTAAAAGGTGATGTTAAAATTTTGGTTAATAAAATGACAAAAATGTTTGGTAAATATTTTGCTAAATTAGATACACCAATTGAACAATCAGTTTTTTTAGCTAAAATGGGACAATTAGTCAATGTACCAGTTGAGAAATTACCACAGATTATTTCTTCTTATAAAGATTTAGCAAAAGACGACCCATCTGAAGCACCATTGACTGGGGATAAAGCACAACAAACAACTGAATCTATAGTTATAACTAAAAAAAAGTTAATAGAATCAGTTAATAAAAAAAGAAATGTTATAAAAAAAATAAAAGTTAAAGATATAAAGTAATGAGCGATTATAGAAAAATAGCTGAAGAAGCTTTAAAAAAATCTAAAATGGGTAAACAACTTAAAGGTGTAAAACCTTTAAATGAAAGTATATTATATCCAGAAGGGTTATCGGAAAGAATGGCACCAGAACTTGAAAATGATTTAAGGGAGAGAAAACATTCTTTAAGTGGTAGCCCAGTATTACCAGAAGGTCATGAAAATAGTTTTGAAGAAACTATTATGGGTGAAAGATTCAATGAAGTAGCTAAAAGATACAAACGTGCATTTGAATGTGATTCAATCGATAATAATGATGTTATGCGTAATATGATGCCTTTGGTTTATGAAACTATGGGTTTAGAAACAAAGAACAGAAAAAAATTGGTTGAATTGGCAATTAAAATGGTTCGTGAAGAATATGATATGGGTGAAGATGTTGTAGAAATACATGCAGAATTAACTGATAGAATAAACATGGAAGGTACAAAAAAGAACCCTAAACCAGTTACGGTTCAAATGGAATTTGATAATCATGATGCAATGACAAATGCAAACAAAGAAGTTTATAAAAGAAGATTTCTTAATGCTATGACTCAAGGTGCTGCTAAAAAATGTAATCACATGTTTCATATGGTTGATGATGATTTAACAAACATAGAACCTCGTTTGGCTAATAAATACAGCAAAATGATGGCAGCTGCTGATTACATGTATTATATTATACCTAAAATGGAAAATGGCGTAAATGGTGGTGTTGTAAGAGTCCAATTCCCAACAGCTTCAAACCCAAAAGCAGTTATCTATGCACAAGCTATGGTATTCCCAGTTCTTATTCACGAATTGGTTAAAGGTGTTATGGAATTATTATCAGCACATGGTTTACCTAAAGATAAAAAAACAGGTGAATTTGTTATTAGTCAAGCTGATTTTTTAGCTGCTGAACCATGGGATATGAGAATGGGTCCAGGTCTTTGGAGTAGATTTACAAACGCTATTGAACCAGATGATTTTCATTTGAAACACCACATATATAGTGAATTAGCTGCATTGCCAGTTGATGAGTTCAACGTGAAAATGAGAGAAGTAATGGCTAATACTACTGAAGGTAAGAAAGTTATCAAGGATATAGTAAATGAAGTAAACGGTGCGCTGAAAGAAGAAGAATTCAACGAAGCTATGAATGAGATTAGTAGTTATAATGAAGAAAATTCCGCTGATAATTCCGATGGTGAAAGTTTTGATTTTGAAGAACTTATGGGTGGTACAGATATAGGTGATTCCGATGATTATTCTGATGATGAAAATGACACTAAAGATGGTTTTGATTTTGACGAATTATTTTAAAATTAATAAGATAAATTTAGATAAAGGCTCCGTTTGGGGCCTTTGTCATTTATAATAATCGTTTTTACTTTATTTCAGCATATTTATTACTAAAAAGAATATGCTAACAACGCAAGAAATATTTAAAGAGTATGCAAGGTGTCTTACGCAACCAACATATGCTATTGAAACATATTTGGAAACGTTTGATAAAACCCAAGAGGGTTTTGTTCCTTTTAAATTATTTCCTAGACAGAAAGAGATTATTGCCGCATACGAAAAACACAGGTTTAATATTGTAACTAAACCTAGACAGGCTGGTGTATCAACTACAACAGCTGCATATATGTCAATAAAAGTTGGGTTTGCTGATGCCGATAACCCAGAAGCTATTCTAATTATTGCCAATAAGCAAGAATTGGCTTTTGAGTTCTTAGCTAAAATTAAAGACTTTTTAAGTCAATTACCTAGATGGGTTTGGGGAAATGAATATTATGGTAACCCTAAAAACGAATCTAAAAGTATATTTTTAACAGATTCTAAAAAAGAAATTAAATTACCTAATGGTAGTCGTGTAAAAGCTGTTGCAACATCTAAAGATGCGTTAAGGGGTTTTACACCTACTTTCCTTATAATGGATGAGGCTGCTTATATTGATAACGGTGCTGAAGTATTTGGTGCTGCTCTTACAGCATTAGGTACTGGTGGTAGAGCTACTCTTATATCGACACCTAATGGTATGGATGCTTTATATTACAAAACATACGACCAAGCAAAAAACAAAAAGAATAACTTTAATATCATTGAAATGAAATGGTATGAAGATTTAAGATACAACAAGGATTTAAGATGGGTTAAAGGTGATGATGTTGAGGTAGAATATATTTTTACTTTTACATCCTATAATGCTCGTATAGCTGATGGTTGGAAACCTACATCTTCATGGTATGAAGAGATGTGTAGAGGTATGAACAATGACGCTAAAATGATAGCACAAGAGCTTGATGTGTCATTTATTGGTTCTGGTGGTAACGTAATTAATGAAGAACATATAGAATTTCATGAAAAAAATAATGTAAAACAACCAAAATATACTAGTGGTTTAGAGCAAGAAACATGGATATGGGAAGAACCACAAGAAGGTCATCAATATATTATGGGTGTCGATGTGTCTAGGGGTGATGGTGAAGATTCATCAACAATTATTGTAATTGATTTTACAACAATGGAACAAGTCATGGAGTATCAAGGAAAAATACAACCAGATTTATTAGCTCAAGTTGTTGAAGAATATGGTAATCTATATAAGGCTTATACCGTTGTCGATGTTACTGGAGGTATGGGTGTTTCTACTGTACTTAAATTGTTAGAGTTTGAATACAAACGATTACATTATGACGATTCAAATGGTAAAATTCTTTCTGCTAGACAAAGAGAATTAAGTTCGTATAATAAACAAAACAAGATACCTGGTTTTCATGCAACGAATGTACGTTTACCAATGATTTCTAATTTGGAATATAAAATAAGAACAAATGGTATTAAGATTCGTTCAACTAGGTTAATATCTGAAATGAAAACATTTATATATAAAAATGGTCGTCCAGACCATATGGAAGGTTATCATGATGATTTGCTTATGTCATTAGGTATGTGTTTATGGGTATTAGAACATTCATTTAAAAACTTAGAAAAATTAGAAAAACAAACAAAAGCTATATTGTCTAGTTGGGTGACATCTTCTAATTCTTCTACAACAAAAACAGTTATAAATCCAACAACAAAACAATTAGAAAAGAAAATAAACCCAGAACATAAATCATATAAAAATGTACAAGACCCTAGAGGTGAGTATGCTTGGTTATTTGGGAAAAGTAAATAATTATTAACAATGGCACTAGGTAAAAAAACATTCTTACAAAAAAGTGTTGGTGGACAATTATATAAATGGTCACCACAACCTAATAACGTATCAAAAAAACAATCTACTGAAAGACCGTTCTATTGCAATGCAATTGTTGGGTCACAAGGTCAAGATTGGATAACAACATATATGTATAATTTAGAAGTTATAAATTATGAACAAGCTCGTTTAGCTTATGCTGAATGTGGTTATGTTGAATAACTATTTAATTTATAAAAAAATAGATTATATTTAATAAAAAAATTATGGCACAAAAAAATTTAACTATATTTCAAAAATTAGGACAAGTTATAAGTCCAGATGGTATTAAACCAAAACAACAACCATCTACCCAAAGATATAATATTGGTAGTGGTGAATTGTTGAAAACTGACAATAAGGCTGAATACGAAACAGCTAAATTACAAGCACAGCAAAATAAATATTTAGGGCAAGTTTGGAAAAAAGTTGAAAGTGGTTTATTTCAACAATCAATAAACTATGAAACAACCCGTATTGGTTCTTATTCAGATTTTGAAGCAATGGAATTTTATCCAACGATTGCAGCTGCTCTGGATGTTATGATGGAAGAATCAACAACACTTAACAATCAAGGAAAAATGCTTAACATTTATTCTGATAGTAACCGTGTGAAAACGATATTAGAAGATTTATTTTTCAACAGATTAGATTTCCACACAACAGGTCCAATGTGGACTAGAAACACATGTAAATATGGTGATAATTTTGTGTATTTAAATATTGATGCTAACAACGGTATTATTGGTGCTAAACAAATGCCTAATTATGAAATGGAAAGAAGGGAATCTGGGTTATTTGATATGATTAGCGGAAGAGAGTTACCAAATAATGAAGTACCTACTGGTGATAAAGTTAAATTCTTTTGGAGAGGTCGTGATGTTGAGTTTAATTCATGGCAAATCGCTCACTTTAGATTATTAGGTGATGATAGACGTTTACCTTATGGAACATCTGTTTTAGAGAAAGCTAGACGTATTTGGAAACAATTATTGTTATCTGAAGATTCTATGTTAGTTTATCGTGTAACTAGAGCACCAGAAAGACGTGTTTATAAAATATATGTCGGTAATATTGATGATGCTGATGTTGAACAATATGTAAATGCTATTGCTGATAGATTTAAGCGTATGCCAATTACTGACCCACAAACTGGTCAAATAGATTTACGTTATAATCAATTAGCTAATGACCAAGATTTCTTTATTCCAGTTAGGGATGAATCAGCACCTAACCCAATTGATACCCTACCAGGTGCATCAAATTTGGACCAAATTGCTGATATTGAATATTTAAGAAGTAACTTATTTACTGCATTGCGTGTACCAAAACCATTTTTGGGTTTTGAAGAAGCTACTGGTGAAGGTAAAAACTTAGCATTACAAGATATTCGTTTTTCTAGAACCATAAACAGAATACAACAATCTATATTACAAGAATTAAATAAGATTGCGATAATACATTTATATCTTTTAGGTTTTGAAGATGATTTAGATAATTTTACTTTAACACTTAATAATCCATCAACTCAAGCTGAAATGCTTAAAGTTGAGCATTTACAACTTAAAGTTACATTACTTAAAGATGCTGTTTCTGATATTGGAAATGGATTTGGTGTTATGTCATGGACTCGTGCTCATAGAGAAATTATGGGTTGGTCTGATGACGAAATTAAACAAGATTTACTTGAACAACGTATGGAAAAAGCAGCATCAGCTGAACTAGCTAATACATCTGCTGTAATTAAACATACTGGTATGTTTGATAATGTTGATAGAATTTATGGTGATTATGAAGCAGCGTTAGCTGGTGGAGGCGGTGGTGCTGAAGGAGAAGGTGGTGAAGGTAGTTCTGGTGGAGGCGGTGGTGCTGGAGGCGGTGGAGGCTTCGGTGGAGGCGGTTTAGGTGGTGAAGATTTAGACTTCGGTGATGAAGGTGGTGGAGAAGGTGAAGGCGGTGGTGCTGAAACAGAGTCTCCTGAGACTGAAGCTGGTGGTGAAACAGGTGGTTTAGAGGCGGCAACAACACCACCGCCAGTTGCTGAATCAATCAATAAACTTGAAAAATTATTAACTGAAGAAAGAAAAGTTTTGTCTGAAAAATTAAATAAGAGAAGTGATAAATATAAACATAGATTTATTAACACTTTGATTGAAACTATTAAACCAGACCAAAGTAGTAAAATAGAAACAGTTAAAATCTACGATAAAAATTTAAAAATAAATAAAGATATAGATAACATGATTGATGATATCGATAAAATGTTAGAATAATAACTTTTTTAATTTAAATAAGATATTTATAATAAAAAAATAAGATGAAAATAGATATTACAAAAACTGTTCAAAATTTTGGTAAGATAAAAAACGCTTACAATGAAATATTAGCTGAATCTGTGTTTACTAAAAATAATGATAAAAAAGATTTGTTTAAAACTTACATTAAATCGATTAAAGAAAATGAAATTTTAAAAAATCAATTTTTGATTTATAATATAATTGAAAATAAAGTTGAAACTAATGAAATGAAAGCTAAAACTTTTGTTGATGAATGTGTTGAAATATTTTCAAAGTATAATAAAAAAGATATTTTAAAAGCTAATCAAAAATTAGTTGAAAGTATTTTGTTTGATAAAGATTGTGATTACGATAAAAAAGAATTACATGAAAACATATCAACATTAATATTCACACCTAAAACGGCTAAAAATATTGATGCTATTGTTGAAGCTAAATCATATGTTGTTAATTATATTATTAATAACAAAATTAAAAAAGTTAATGAAAGTATTGAATTACCGAATAGTTTATTATCAACAATAATGGTTGATAAATACAATGAGAAATATTCTACACTAGATGAATCTGAAAAAGAAATATTGAAATCACTTATAGAATCTGATGATAATAGAAAAAAAGAAGTTTATAGTTCAACAATTAGAGAATGTATTCAATTAATTGATGAAAGATTAAATGAATCTGATTTAGATACAAAAGATAGATTATTGCGTGTTAAAGATAAATTGTTAAATGATAAATTAGAAATCAATGAAGATTATTTTAAAAACATATCTAAATTGGTTGAATTAAGAAGTTCATTGAAGTCATCTTAGGGTATTGACTAATTCCTGGATTTTTACTATATTTGAATAAAATTAAATATGAAAACAGGAAAGGAAATTAAAACAAACAACTTTAAAAATTATAATGTAATTTTTGGAAGTGTAAACAATAAAACACCTAAAGCTATTTATATCAATATTTCTTCATGGGCTGAACCTTTAGAGGAATCTGGTGTAAATTATAATCAAGTAATTAGAAATTTAAATAAAAAGATTAAACAAACATTATTTAACTTTTTTAATGGTGAAGATGATTGTTTGTTTGAAAACAATAGAACTATTGTTGATTTAGATATCAGAGAATCTGGGATAAGATACGGTAAACGTAGTTTTATGAGTTGTGAAGTAACATTATTTTTAAATTCAGAAATGTCTATAACTTCTGAATATATGATAAGTAAATTGGAATCAATAACTAATTTAATTGTAAAAACAAACTTCGAAAATAATAAAATATTTAATTTTTACAATAAAAAAATTTAATTAAAGCCCCTTATGGGGCTTTTTTTATTTATTGAACATATTTATATCTATAAGAAACATATTATGGATATAAATTATAAAGACTTCAAAATATTAAAACGTGGTGAAAGTGGTTGGGGTGGATTAATTGAACACGATGCTGGATACATTAGCCCAGATGAACCAAGAAATCAACCTTTCATAAATGAAATTAAAAAATTAGACACTGGCAATAAATTAGCTATTGTTGAACCACTTATTGTATACGTAGTGTTACAAAAGTTTGGTATCCTAAATAGAAACGGTAGAGTTTATCCAGAAGCCATTCTTAAATCACAAGACAAATTATATCAACAAGCTATACGTGAACGTAGAGCAGTAGGTGAATTAGACCACCCAGAATCATCAATTATTGCTGGTGATAGAATATCACATAACATTATTGAAACTTGGTGGGAAGGTCATACTCTTATGGGTAAAATGGAAATATTGATGACACCTGGGTTTATTAACTATGGTATTGTATCAACAAAAGGTGATGAGGTTGCAAATTTATTAAGAAATAGAATCAAGATTGGTGTATCGTCACGTGGTGTTGGTTCTCTTAAAGAAGGAAAAAATGGTGAACAAATAGTACAAGATGATTTTGAAATTATTTGTTGGGATGTTGTTACTGCACCATCAACACCAGATGCTTGGATTGGTAGAAGTTCTGAAGAAATGAGACCTTATGTAGAAAACGTTGAAAAGAAAAAACCAATATTAAAAGAAAATTTATTAAATGATTTGGATAAATTTTTATCAGAATAATTAAAAAAATATTATTTTTTTTTATATAAAAATGAATTTTGGTAAAAATACACATATTTATTAACAAATGAGAGTAAATCTCGTGCTTATCTAATAAAAAAAATTAAAAAAAGATAAAATGGCAGAAAAAAAATCTATACTTGAAGAAGCTCTTTTGGATATTAAAAATATTCAAAACGCTCTCAATGCTAACACAAAAGAAATACTTCGTAGCGTAGCTAAAGAAGAAATTGATAGTGTTGTGAAAGAGTCCCTTGAAGAAGAGGCTTATGAAGAAGAAGAAGTCGGAGACTTAGCTGATGAAGCTGGTGACGACCAATCTAATGTAGAAGGTAATATCGAAGATGTAGATTCAGAAATGGGAGATTCAGAAATGGGTTTACCAGCTATGAATACAATGGGAATGGACGATGAGGAATCATCTGAAGAACTTGATATGACTGGAGCAAGCGATGAAGATGTAATCGCAATTTATAAAAAAATGAGCGGTGAAGACGAAATCGAAATTGTTGGCGATGAACTTCGCTTAAACATCACAGAACCAGGTGAATATGTTGTAAAACTAGATTCATTACAAGGTGGTGCTGACATTGATACAGATGATGTAGAAATGGGTGACGAAGAATCAGAAACTGAACCTATTGAATTAGGTGGTGATGAAGATTCTGATGTTGAGTACGACATTGAAATGGGAGATGATGAAGAAGAATCTGAAGAAGAGGAAGCTGAATCTGAAGAATCTGAAGAAGGTGAATCTGAAGAAGGTGAATCTGAAGAAGAAGAAGAAGAAATCGAAGAAGCTGAAAAAGTTGGTGGTAAAGTTAAGTATGTAGGTGGTTCTAGAACTAACGAAAAACTTAAAGATGATGAATTTATCCACGAAACTATCAAAGCTAAACAAATTGTTTCTGAAACAGCAAAAAAATACAACAGCTTATTAACTGAAGCTAAAAAATTAAAAGCAGAGAATGAAGAATTCAGAACAGCTCTTAAAGAATTTAGAACTAAGTTAGTTGAAACAGTTGTTTTCAATTCAAACTTGACTTACGTAACAAGATTGTTTACAGAACACTCTACAACAAAAGCTGAAAAACAAAACATTATAAAAAGATTTGACGAGGTTTCTAACCTTAAAGAATCAAAAAAACTTTACAAAACTATTGCAACTGAATTAGAAACAAGAAAACCAATTGCAGAGTCAGTAGAGAGCAAAATAATTAAAGAGGGAACGACAAGTGTGTCAAAACAATTAAATGAAAGCACAGCTTACGTTGACCCATCAACAAAGAGAATCATGGATTTGATTAACAGAGTTGAAAAAAGATAATAAAATAATAACCTTATAACAAAAAAAATAAAAAACAATTATGTCACATTTATTAACATCTGGACAAGTAGGTAACATCGGATTAAACCACATGAAGGCTATCCGTTTGGAAACTCAAACAAAATGGGATTCATTAGGATTCCTAGACGGTCTTAGAGGCCACGTAAAAGAAAATATCGCTCAGTTATATGAAAACCAAGCGTCTTCTTTATTAACAGAAAGTACTACTGCAATTAACTCTGGTTCTTTTGAAACTGTAGTTTTCCCAATTGTACGTAGAGTATTCTCTAAATTATTAGCTAACGACATCGTGTCTGTACAAGCTATGAACATGCCAATCGGTAAATTGTTCTATTTCGTACCACAAACATCTACTAGAGTTGATGCTGCTGGTAACCCTGGTACTCCATATGCTACTGATGTGTATTCTAACAACGCTCAATATTCAGCTCACACTTCTTACAATGGTGTTCCGTCATGTGTAGTTGCTGCTGCTGGTACATGTGCTTTAACACAAATGGAAGCTAAAAACATGTATGATATTTTCTACAATGATGGATTATTTGATAATTCAAAAGGTACTTTAACTATTCGTACTCACTCTGACGTTAAAAAATTGTCTTTAGGTACTAATGGTGAATTTAGCATTTTAGCTGCTGGTGGTTCTTTAGCAACTGCTACTGATGGTACAGTAAGAGAAGTTATCGTAGCTATTTCTGGTTTCACAGGTGGTGTTTCTAACAAAGCAGTTTTAACTGGTCCTGATGGTAACGTAATGGATACTGAATCTTTCTTAGCTTCTTTAAACGTTGTTACTACAGCTGATATCAAAGATAAAGATAACAATGTAATTATTGCTGCTAACAAATCAGTTCCTTTCAGATTAGTTACTCAAAAATACGGTAAAGGTATTGTTGACTACACATCTTTAACTGATATAACTGGTAACATTTATTTAGCTTTAGATTTAACTCACCCAGTTGGAACAACTGCTTCTGGTGCTGCTGTAACTCCAGGTACTTCTACTTATGATGGATATATTGGTGCTTCTGCAACTACAGTATCTGCATTTACTTTCAACGCTGCTTGGGCTGAGTATGCAACATTAGAACTTGAAACTGAAATGGGAGAAGTATCTTTCAGATTAGATGAAGTTGTTGTATCTGTTGAAGAAAGAAAATTAAGAGCTACATGGTCTCCAGAATTAGCGCAAGACGTTAGTGCATTCCACAACATCGATGCTGAAGCTGAATTAACTGCTATGTTATCTGAACAAGTTGCTGCTGAGATTGACCGTGAAATCCTTAGAGATTTACGTAAAGCTGCTGCATGGCAATTACGTTGGGATTATAATGGATGGAGAAAAGCTGCTACATCTGCTAACCCATACACACAAAAAGAATGGAACCAAACTTTAATTACTAAATTAAACCAAGTTTCAGCTCAAATCCACAAATCTACTTTAAGAGGTGGTGCTAACTTCATCGTGGTTTCTTCTGAAATCTCTGCAATCTTTGACGATTTAGAATATTTCCACGTATCTGATGCTAACCCAGAGCAAGACCAATACAACATGGGTATTGAGAAAATCGGTTCTTTAAGCGGACGTTACCAAGTGTATCGTGACCCTTATGCACCAGCTTACTCTATCATCATTGGTCATAAAGGTAAGTCATTGTTAGACACTGGTTATATCTACGCACCATACGTGCCGTTACAATTAACTCCAACAATGTACAATCCGTTTAACTTTGCTCCAGTTAAAGGTATCATGACACGTTACGCTAAAAAAGTTGTTAACAACAGATTCTACGGTCACGTAAGAGTTGATGGTGTTATGACATTTAACATTAACGAATTAAGATAATCAATAATCTTATATAAACTTAAAAGACTCATAGAAATATGGGTCTTTTTTGTTTTATATAATATTTATAGATATGAAACTAAGTGAAATTTTTGATGAATTATTTGAAGCTAGAGTCACAATAAATGATACTAGTGATTTAGCTGTTATATTTGTTAGAGAAGATAATATATTTTTACTTATAGATACCAAAACTGGTAAACCAAAAGGTTATATTTCATTTGGTCTGACACAAGGTGATGTGTATGGAATATATGGTGCTTACTCATCTGAACGTGGTTATGGTCCATTATTATATGAATTGGTTATGACTTATGTATACCCAAAAGGTATAACAATGTCAGATGATTCATCAACCAGCCAAGATGCTATGAATGTATGGGAAAAATTTGCTGAAAGAAATGATGTTGAAAAGAAACCAATAGTTAGAACACAGAGAACCGATAAAGAAGAATGGTTCGATGATATGTATGGTGAAGACCCAAATCAAGATAAATGGATAGAAAGAGGTAGAGAACTACACAAGACACAATTTATTTATACTTTTGGTATAGGTAAATTAAACGAACTTATCGCTAAAGGTGATGAATATATTAAACAAAACCCAAAAATAAATGTTATGAATATGGTTTATAGTTTAGAGAGATAATTAAATCATTTTATCCCACCATGGTAATTCGTTAAAATCTTTTAATGTTTTATCCAAATAAGAAATATCTAATGTCCACTCATGTTCTGAACGAATACGATATAAATCAAAAGCCTCTACTAAATAACTCATAGCTTCATTTTTACTTATTTCATTAACTTTCATTAGTTGAGAAATAACTATTTTTGTTTCACCGTTTAGTTGAGCCAAGCCTGGGTGTTTTACTTTATGACAATATGGGCATAACGAAATCAAACCAGTTAATGTTTGTATATGTGTTTCATCATTATATTCCCAGATTTCATGACATTCAACATTGTGATTAAACCCTTGGTTTTTACCAGTATCATCACATATTTCACATACATGACCAGCAGCCTCATAAGATTTTTTTCTTAAATAATCCCACTCTTTTGTTGATACGTTGCTCCTTACGTTATTATACCAAGATGTACTTGGAACAATTTCTGAAGTTAATTTATATTTTTTTGTCATCAAGTTGATTTTTAAATTCTTCTATTATATTTGGTAACCCCAAAAAATAAGTTCTAACTTTTTTACCTAAATCCATATCATTAGGGTTTTCTTTAACCAGTTTTTTAATATCTAATAAAACGGCTTCTAATAATTCTTTTTCCATAACTTTGTTTTTTAACAAATGTACAATAAAAAACCGAAGATGCAAATCCTCGGTTATTTATTTATGTTTTTGTGTTGTATTTTTATTGAAAATCTGGACCTTGTTCACAAATTGTTGATTGAATTTGTGTCCAATAAGTATTCGCTTCGTCTGGCATACTATCACCAGACATATGAGCTGTTTTTACTTCGTTATCAATTTTAATTTGTTCTTGTTTAAGATTTTCTAAAGGAACATGTATTTTTTGCATGATTCTAACCCTTGTTTCTTCATCAATACCTTTCATAGCAGCTTCAACATAACGCAATACTTCACCATAACTTTCGATAGTCATTTTGTTACAAATAGTTTGAGTGGCTTCATTCATATTTTGACCGTCAATCATTTGTTCATTTATTTGTTTGAAGGCATTTTTAATCATTTCAACTGAACCCAAATTTTTAAAATTACTACAAAATTCATCACCAGAACCTCCAGCACAACCAACACCTATTTTATTCATTGACTTTAATTCTTCATATGATTTATTTAATAAAACACCTTTAGTACTAGTTTTACCATTTAATACAGCTTCAACTAGTCTATGGTAACCATCTAATAAATAATATTTATTATTACTACCCATAACCACTTGCATAGGTTTATCGCTACTTCTAGAAGGTCTATTTTCTTTTATATTTTCAATAGCCCATTCTAAATTTAATTTGTCAATTATTAGTTTATTAAAAGGTATGTTAATGTTAAGATTACCAATTAACTCTTTTGGCATACTTTCTAATAATTGTTTTCTTACTAAATTTTTTATAAAATCTTTCATATCATTGCCCTTTTCTTAAATCTACTTGGTTTACAATATCAAATTGTAACACACCTTTTAATGTTGTTACTTCTAAGTTAGATGTAACTAAAATATCTAAATAATAAGTATTTGGTATTAAGCTAGCCGTATCTAATAAAAAATAATAATTATTATTGGCCATCTCAACTGGTTGAAAATCAATAACTGTGTATTCTGGCTTTCCTTCTTTTACATATAATCTATATTTTATATCGTCTATTAATTGTGTTTGTTCGACAGTATACGGAATTCTAGCTGATACTATTACTTTTCTAATATCACCACGTTTAATTTTTTCATTGTTTTGTATTCCAGATACACTAACAGCTGTTTTTTTAGGTAAATTACTAGACGTGCCTATATTATAGTAATCCATGGAATCTTTAATTGCAAAATCTAAAGAAATCTCATTTCTATTAACACCATTTATTGTTATACCAGACCATACATCATTATACATACCACACGTATTTGTTCCATTTGATGGTACTATTATGTCAATACAATAAACACCTTTGGTAATGTGCATTACATCATTTTGTGTATATGAAGAAAATAAAACTTCGTTGTTGTCATAAACTTTTACTGTTGGTATTTCATCTAAATTTGTTGGGTTTCCACCTACATTTACATAAAGGTATAGTTTATTGTTTTTATCTAAATAAAAATTATTTCTATCATCTTTAATGTGGTTATCATAAACTGTTTCAACATAAGGCTCGTAGAATGTTTGAGTATTGTTTGTAAAAAATCCAACATATTGAGGTACAGTTGTATTTAATAATTCATAACTTCTGTCATAAGCTATACCTAAACCATAGTTTGTGTTACCAGTTAAAATATCATTAACATAATTAGTGATATCCATTTCAATATTTTCGTTACCTTTATCAAAATGTTGTGATGTTACTGTAATACTACTAGGTGAACCAAAATAAACGCCAGAACCTCCACTCCATTCTATACCAATTTGTGCTCTAACCCAATTTGATGCGCCAACATAATAAGCTGAATCACCAAAAGTTGTTATTGGAACTTCGTAGTCATAACCAACACCATTATCCCATGGTTGTTGTATTTTAAATAATATTAGATTAAATGAAGATGCTCTATCTTTACCATTTGTACTTTTATTTAATAATTCTTTATTAAATGCACCAGTATTGGTCATTCTAAGAGTATGTTTAAGTTTAGATAAATCTGTAAAAGTACCTCCAGTATAAAGAGATTTAATTCTATTTTCATCAAAATGAAATAGAAATCTGCTATAAGTTTGGTTTCCAACTGACCCACCATAAAATAATTCAGTTATTGGATTTAAACCAGTGTTTACGTTTGAGTTATAAACTATAGTGTTATTTTTATCAAAATAAGTGCGTATTACCATCGTTTCTTTTTATTATAAATATCTAATAATTTATAAACATTTACTAATTGATACGTATGTTTTTAGATAACATTCTGTTTTCTAAATCTTTAGATTTTGACTTTAATGCAGCTATTGCTTGAATGTTACCAGAACTAGCTAAATCAGTAGCTGGGTTTCCATTTCCATTATGCACATGTGAAAATATAGCATCCTTTAATAGTAGTAAATATTCTAATAAAATATCTCCAAATGGTACTTGATGTGCTTCTTTAAATATTTTTTTTAATTCCTCATCACTAATTAAATCATTTTGATTTATATTAATTATAGGTGAACCGTTTTTATATGTTAATAAATTTATTTTACTAGATACGATATTTGTAACAGTGCCTTTTTCTGTTTTATCAGAATTTTCAGAAACAGGAATATTTACATCATTTTTAATTTGGATAAAACCTTGTGTTTTACTATTAAAAGCAATATTAAATTGGTTTGTAAAAGATGTTTCAAATTTACCAGCTCTAATAACTATTTCATTGTCTTTTTGAGTAATATCTGTGTTGTATCTACCTTGTATTGATATTTCATTTGCTTTAGGGAAAACACCAATTAACTCTGGTATTATAGTATTTGTTGTTTCATCAGCTAATACTGAAGCGTTAGGTTTTAATATGCCATATGTTAACCCTCTTAAAGGTGTTGAAGCTGAAAATTTATCTCCTTTAAGTTTATCTAATTGTGAAATAATCGGTCCAATGTAAAGTCTATCTGCGTGTTGAACGTTTTTACCCAAAACAAAAACCCAAACCATTTCGTCTTTTTGTGGTATTGTAGATAGATGTTTTGGTAATAAAGGAAAACAGTATGGTAAATCATTGGTTGGTGTGTCGCCATCACCGCCCTCTGTAGTTGACCCTATTATTCTAACTTTAATTCTACCTAAACCTTCTTCATCATATATTGAATCAACAATCCCAGTTTTTAGGTATTTAAAACTATCATAATTATATAGCCCTTCAGCAAATAAATTATTAAAATACATATTATTCTCCTTTTAACCTTTTTAAAATTATTTTATTAGCTTTATCAAAACGTTTTTCTATTTCAACTAATTTATCAAAATCTTTAACCATTCTTAGTTTAATAGCTTCATGGTCAGCTTCCATTTGTTTTATTTCAAACAAAATTTCATTACTAGATTTAGATTCAAAATCATCTTTTTCTATTTCTTCCATAATTTTTTTTTATTTATCTTATTATTCCATTACCAGATGCGATTGTTGTTGTGAAGCCTTGTGACACAACTGGTGCACCTAAATTACCCACACCTACTGTCGCTACAGATATACCAGGAGGTATCGCAACATTAACAACAGATTCATTTAATAACGCATTTATTATTTCTTCTATTCTAATTAACTCCATTGTTTCTTCGTTATTTGGTCCATCAGCAAATACATCACCAACTTGTCTACCTGATTCTGATTGTCTAGATATGATTCTAGAAGCAATGGCTTTTGCTGATAACCCTGGTCTTAAATTAGCACCCATTATAATCAATGGTGGTGGCAATGGAGTTATTGGTTCTTCTGGTATTGAGAATGCGGCTAAAATTGTATTCAAAACACCGCTAATTTTACTTAAATCATAACCAGCTCCAGCTAAAATATTACTAGTATAACCCATAATTAATTTATGATATTCCTTTAATCGCTCTTAAAGCCTCTTGTGATACACCAACAAGACTTAGTAATTGAGCTTTTTTATTTTTATTTTTTTCAATATTTTTTTGTATAGCCGCATCACCAACAAGTTTAGATATTCTTTTTAGAACTACTGCCAATAAAATTCCAATAATCATACCGCCAACTCTTTTCATTATTTGTTGAAAAAGTTTTCTATTTTTCTTTATAAAATCTTTTGCGTCAGTGTATGATGCATCTGGACCATGAACTATTTTGTAGTTAATTAAAAATATCATAACTACTTTTGGTGATAAAATAACACTAACAGTAGCTTTTATTAGATTGTCAATTAATAATTGAGCAAAATTTAATTTAACAGAACCTTTATCAGCATTAATTTTAACATTACTAGAACTGTCATTAGCCATTTGGTCTAAACTTTTAGATAAAGTTTCTTTTCTATCTTGTGTTGAAGTAGCTGTTGACATAGATTCAGTAAAAGATGTAAGGGTTGTTGATGGTACAGAACCTTCTACTGTTGTGGATGTTTTAACCTTAATAATACCTTTTTTTCTTTCGGCTGAACGAGATTCAATAACTGATAACTCTTCATTGCTAAATGTGTAAAAACTATCATTACCAGATTCACTTTCACTAGAATTCATATCATCATCAATCATTTTATCAATGATTTTATTTATTTCTTCTTCTTTTTGTAATTGTAATCTAGGCTTATTTACACTAACTGAAACAGAACCAAAGATAATATCAATAATTCTAATTAACAAATTTTCTGTGTTGAATAGTTTTAATGTATCTATAAAATTATTGTTTAAATCATTAAGTGTTTTTGTGTTATACGATGGGTTAGATTTAATAATAAAACAATTGTTTGGGTTACCACCAACACCTAATGAATTAAATGTTATGTCAAATAACCCAATATTGTTATTATCTTTCCATGTAAATGTCGTACCATCGTTTTGGATTACATTGTATAAAAAAGTATTAAAATCGGTTGAATCTGATAATGGGGTCGTAACGTCATTATATAATAATTTACCAATTTTAGTTGTGGCATCTACTTTAAATATATCAAAAAAATCAACTTTTTTAACTTCAATTACGATGCCTGGTGATTTAACGAATAAAGGTATACTAGCATCAATACCGCAACTAACACATGCTTTTAAATCTGTTTTTAAAGCTTTTTTAATATCTTTTTCAATTTTTTCTAGTTGATATGTTAATATTTCTACTATTACAGTTATTAAAGCAGTGTAACCTATAAGTGATTTAATTAAATCGCTTAAAAAACTAATTGTATTTTTTTTATTATTAACGGAAGAAAATGACGAAGTTTTTTTAGGTTTAGGCATTCCTTCAGTTATGGTTCTAGCTGCTGCTATATTACCAAAAATTTTTTGTTTTTTGTCTAATATTGACATAATTAATCAATTTCATTTTCCAAATCGTTAGTTTTATTATCATTTTTTAACATTTCTCTAATTGATTTAAAATCAGTTAGAGAAGCTGACCCATGACTTCTTTCATTGATTGTTGATTCAACATCACCACGGTTTTTGATAATATCGCTTTGCAATTTAGCTAACTCTAATTTAATTCTTATAGCAGAATCTTTAATCTTTAAAAGACCACCTTTTTCTTTAGCTATTTTAGTTAAATCATCAACATCTGTTGGTGTAGCACTAGAGGCTAATTCGTTTATAGTTTTCTGGGCATCATTTATTTGTAAACATGCGTCATTATATGTTTCTTGCATAAGTCCTTCTAATGATTCTGTATCGTTTACTTTTACGTCTTGTTTTTTTTTCCTTGGCATGATTTTTAGTTTTATTATAAATACCTAATACAAAGGTTTTAATAACTTTTTTTCTATAAACCGTGATATTTTAAAATTTCATAAAGCTCTTTAAATCTTTTCATTGAAATTCTAATATCTTTAGTTGAAAGATTTGTATAATTTCTCATGGTTTCCAGTACTGAATTTTTATTATATTTAGAACCACCAGTCATAGACTCAAATGCTGTTTCCCAGTTTTCTAAAATTTCAATAAGAGCGTATCCTACTTTTCTTTCGTTATCGTTTAGTTTTTTCTTAGCTGGTAAATTTTCATCATTTAATTCCTCTCTAATACCATTAGATAGATTTTTGATAAATTCATCCATTGAAAATTTATCATCATCAATAACGTAAGTTAAGTCTTCACGTTCTTCAATATTTTCAGACAAATCTTCATATGATGTTGTCTGTTTCATGTGTTTTTCGTCTTTAATAAGTAAACCAAGAATATAGTTTTTACTTATAGTTCCAAAATATGAATAAGCTTTTTTTCCCCTACCACTTTCGAACTTATGTACTTTTGTCATAAGGAAGGAGATTGTGTCGCTATGTAGCTCTTCAAATGTTTCTCCTTTCCTGTATAACTTGTACCTTCTAATTATCGACTCTATCATTTTATCGAGTGGTGCTTTCAACCACTCGTTAAAAATAAGATTCCTTTCTATTTCGTCTGTTGATTCTAAAAAATTAATAACGGCTTCCTCTTCTTCTGGACCAAAATACATGTCGTTTTTTCTTTTGCGTCCTCTTCTCGTTACCATTCATTATTATTGAGCTTCGTATGTTATTTTTCTATCTTTTGGGAAATAATATTCTTTTTTAGCTGTTGCTAACCACCATCTAGCTTCTACTGGGTCTAATGTTTCTTTGTAAGATGCGAATAATGAGCCTGGTCTTTGATTAATATGTTTATAACCAAATCTAGGTATTACCATAACTTTAGCGTCTTTAAACGTCATACGCAATAAAAATTCATAAATAAACGTCAATTTAATACTTGGTTTAAAACCACCAAAATCATCATAGATTGATTTTCTGATTACCATACCATCAATATTAAAATTTTGATAAGCTAATAACGCATTATTATCTAAGATACCTAGTTCATCTGAAAAACTTTGAGCCCAAACAGCTTCGTTAGTAAACCCAATAAATTGACCAGCATTATCAACATCAATAACAATAGGTAAAAATATGTCTACATTTGTATGTTTTTCTCTATATTCAACAACGTTTTTAAACCAAATTTTAGCATATTCGTCATCTAATTCTAAAATAGAAAACCATTCTGTTTTACAAACTGAAACACCATAGTTAACTTGTGATGCAAAATCTGTTTCACCATCATTCTCAGTAATTACTACTGAATCTTTATAATCACCAAAATCTGCTGTTTTAACTGTTTTAGCTGTCTCACTACCTTTAGGTACAACAATGATTAATTGGTCTGGTCTAACTGATTGTTCGATAACGCTTTGTACTGCGTTTGAAAATAATTTTTTAGTTTCTTCAGTTAATTCGTGAACTGGGAGAATTACGGAAATATTGTTTTTTTTCATTTTATAATAATTTATTAAGCGTTAGTTGTTATTTCTGTTTGAGAATTTTCTAATGTCTCTAAACTTATTTTTAATTCATTTAGTCTATTTTCATAAAGTGCTGAATATACATTTGTTGCAGCTTCAAGTTGTTTTTCGTATGTATATTTGCCTTTAGCTTCATTTATAGCATCGGTCAATTCACTTGGTACTGAATCTTCTAACCAAACTTTTAAATACGTTGCAATCAATTCTGGGATGTTTAACGTGGTATTAGTCCAAACACCATTTTGTTTAATTGTGACGTTATTATTTTCATCAACACTTTCCATCCATTCTGGAATCATATTAGGTATTTTACCAATAACAGCTGTGTTACACTCAATAGCTTCAATTGGGAATGTTCCAAAAGATGATTGGTCATCAACCCAAACAGCTAAACATGATTTAGCTAGTTCAGTAGCAAATTGTTCTCTAGGTAAACCTCTTAATTCTTTAAATGTAATCCATTTATAAATTGGATATTGTAAGTAAAACGATTTAGCGATTTTAGCAGCATCTCCTTGGTTTCTAGTTAAAATACTAACAACTGGAATTTTTGGTTTATCGCTATTTTTAAAATAAGATGGGATAGATACTGGAACAACGTGTGTTTTGATTGCTGGGAATAAACTTTTTAAATAGTTTGCTTGTTTATTAGTAGTTGTAATTACATCGGTAAAACCGTAATCAGCATCCCATCTTTTACCTATTGGTAATAATTCTAATAAATAATCGTAACTTTGAGATAAAACAACTTTTTTGCATGGGAAAGTTTTTACTTGGTCCATGATGTTAGCAAAAATTTCTGGGATAATAATAAAATCAGCTGGGCTAATATTTAATTGTTGTCCTTCAATTGAAGTGTGTGGTAATGAAGCATATTCTTCACCTAACCAATCAGAGATACCATTACCTTCTTGGTCACCTCTTAATTTATAATCATTCTTTTCATGAAGGATTGAAGCTTTGTAACCTAAACTATTTAAAATCTTAACATGTTCATAAATGTTTGCAATACCAGCTGTAGGATTACCTTTTGTATCTAGTGTGAAAAAATATAAATTAAAATCTTTTGATTCTAATTTTGCTAGAACTTCTTTTACTTGTTTTATTTGTTCTGCTAATTGTTTTTTTTGTTCTTCCATTTTTTTATTTTTTTTTTATAATGTTATTCTTTTTCTTTTAATATACCGTAATTGTATAAGGTATTAAATGCTATTTTATATGATAATGATGTTTTTTCTAATGCTCTTTCAGCACCTAGTGCGTCATCATCAGTTTCTTCCGCACCGTCCATTAATATTTCCATCATCAATCTAATCATTTCGTATTTTGCACCGTCTATTTCTCGACCTCGCTCTCTACTAACTTCAATGATGTCTGTATGTACTATTTTGTTATCCGCATCAACATGAACTTTTTCTTCACGTTCAATGATTTTTTCCGTTGGGTCTACACCTCTTGGAATTATTGTTTTTTCTAGTGCATC
>JACCDX010997624.1_pt1 | contig 36978 bp, 46 predicted proteins | sample 7449681 | NCBI WGS metagenome assembly JACCDX01 (sample SAMN15323450, study PRJNA562643) | freshwater metagenome | isolation source: river surface water | place: USA:Blue River Watershed | collected 2017-08-18
CTTTATCTTTACTATCAAATACTGATTTATAAGCATTAACAAATAATTCTAATTTAGTATCTTCTAATGTTGTTTTTTGAACATCAACAAATATATGTCTAACCCATCTACCAATTCCATATTCAGGAGTTCTTCCATCTTTCCAAAACTTATAATCCGGACCAACTTTAAATCCAGTTAAATCTTTTAGACCAGTATCTCTTGCAATTCTATTTACTTGAACAAATGATATTTTATCATTCTTTTCAGTAATATCAATTAGTGTATAGATATCTAACGCTTGATTAGAATCTTCACCAGCTAACAAATATTCAGCAATTATTCTTGCTGTTTCGTTATCTTTGCTTTTATTAGAAGCTATTTTACTTAATAAATCTCTAAATCTATCGGAATAATATATCTTCATTTTAGCAATCTCTCTTGGAGCTTCAGCACCTTCAAGTAAAAAATCAAAATAATTAAATAATTTCATATACTATATATAAAAAAAAGATTACAAATTTTGTAATCTTTTTAGTTGTATTTTATTTTTTCTTTCTTCGTTTATTCTCGTGTTTCCCAAATATCTCATTTGATAATTTAGATAGAAAATTAGTTTGTTGTATATTTCGAGTAACATAAGGATCTCGACCATTCATACTACCTGACATAGCAGCATTTGGTAGTGAATTTATAACTCCAGCACTTGCTTCATAAACAATGCTAAAATCTTTAAAATTTTTAATTAAGGATTCTTTTTTATAAACATTTTTCTCATCCTCATCTCCTGTGTATTTAACTACAATCTCTTTAACACTAGAATAATTTTCGTTTTTCAACTGATTTGTTTTTATCAACTCTTTTTGTTTAGAGTTTTGATCCATTAGATCTGAAACAACCTTGTCTATATGATCATAATTTTTCTTATCATCATCAGAGAATCCGATTTTGGCAAAAACCTTCCAATTATCAACACCAGATTCGTTAAATCTATCTTCTAAATCTTTAGCAAAACCATCACATTTTTCAACAAATTTAACAAAAGCATCTTCTTTAGCCTTTTCAGGGTTATCAGGACTACCACCTCTTGATGGTGCTGAAACTCCTATAAATTCACAATTAGATAAATAATCATCAATTAATGTGTTTTCATCAACATTAACATCTTGGTCATAGTGATGTTTATACATTTTCAAATGTTCAATCATTCTTCTCTTTTGATCTGGATCTAATTTATTAATTATTAGTTCTACTCCCTTTCTCATTGGCTCTGGTTCATGACCGCGCGCGGTAATTATAGCAAAAAGAGCACCTGTTGTTAAACACTCAATAAAATCATTCCAAGATTTAGCTTTTAGATTTTCATCTAAAAGTGCCTTTTCAACATCTTTTATAAAGATTTCAGGATCTGCTTGATCTCTAAAATATCTAAATGGTTCATTAGCAAATGAAACTATATTATGACCATTATATTCAAAATCTTCTTTACCAACCATTGAACGGTATTCAGCGAAATCACTAGTAGTCATTCCAACCTCTTCACCATTATCATCCAATAATATAATTTCAGTTGGCATATGAAGTATATTATCATCCCAGTCAAAAGCATAATAAAGTAATTCATATACTTTATAAGTTTCTTCACTTTCTTGAAACTCACCTAAATAACCTTCATTAAATTTAAGAAATTTTTTAATCATTTTAATTATTTTCTTTTATTGATAAAAGATTGAAAAGACTCTAATTTACTTTCACCTTCTTCATCTGATTCAAATTCATCTTCTTCTTCATCTTCTTCTGATTCAAATTCATCTTCATCTTCTTCAGAATCGAAATCTTCTTCTTCATCTTGACCAAAAGAATCGAAATCTTGAACATCACCTTCTTCAGAATCTTCATTTTCAAAATCTTGACCTTCTTCAGTTTCTAATTCAAACTCTTCAACTACTTCGTCATCTTTCATAGCTGATACAGCGATAACTCCGTCTTTTTCTTCGATTACGATTTCGTATCCGTTTACTTCTACTTTAGTTTTCATATTATTATTTATTTTTTGTTTATATATTAATTAGTAATATCTCTTATATATTAAACTTTTAAATTCATTTTTTATAAAAAGTAAAAAATGATACTATAATGAATAGAATTGAAAAAATGTTAAAATCTCATATGAGAGATAATAAAGTATCAGGATCTCTATTTGATGACTATTTCAGAAAAATAAGTAAAATACAAAACAATAATACTTCTTATTTATTAGAAAATAATGGTTCATCTGTTGATGTATTTTCTAAACTACTAGATGATAGAATAATCTTTCTATCAACAGACATAGACGATTATACTTGTAATTTAATCAAGGCTCAACTTATTTATTTAGAAACTGAGTCGGATGAAGATATTAAAATCTATATTGATTCAGGAGGTGGATCAGTTTACTCCGGTTTGGGCTTATTAGATGTGATGGATTTTATTAAACCGGATATCGTAACTGTAAATACAGGATTAGCTGCTTCAATGGCGGCGGTTATTTTATGTTCTGGAACAAATGGTAAAAGAAAAGCTCTGCGAAGAAGTAGAACAATGATTCACCAACCACTCGGTTATACTGGATACGCTCAAGCGACTGATATGGAAATTGAGGCTAAAGAAATTAATTCTCTTAAAAAAGAACTTTATGAAATAATATCAGAAAGAACTGGTCAAGTTTATGATAGAGTTTATAAGGATAGTGAAAGAGATTACTGGATGACTGCTGAAGATGCTAAAAAATATGGCATGATCGACGAAATTGTAAAAAATAGAAAATAAAAGTGAAAGATATCAAGAATTTATCTAATGATGAAAAGGTAAGTGAATTAATTGATAATAATCAAAATAAAATTCCATTTGGTAAAACAAATGATATAGATTTAAATTACTTTTTTAGTAAAGTTTGTCATAAAATATGGTATATCACAGACTCGCCATCATTTGAATATGAAGTTTGTGAAAATAAAAATGCTACTAAAAGATATAATTATTCTACTTGCGCCGTTAAAAGTACAATTGAAGATTTAATTAATTTAATAAATAATGAATCTTTAAAAACCAATTTTATAGTTTTTTATCTTATTCACAAAGTTGATGAAACTTTATATAATTTAAGATTTGCCACAATTGAAGATGAAGGATTAAAAAAAATTGAAAATAGAGATGAAAAAATAAATAAAATATTAAATGGAAAATAAAATTTATAACGAAAATAACATTTTAACAATGTATAGAATGAGTGATAAATCTATTAACGGTGTGATAACATCTCCACCATACAATATCTCGTCTAAACGAAAAGATGTTTATTATGATAATGGTTATTCTGATATCGATGGTCTTTCAGAGGAAGAATATCTTAAAGTGAGAATAAACGAGTTTAAAGAATTTTCAAGAATATTAGAAGATGATGGAGTTATTTGTTATAATTTATCATATCATAATGAAAACCCAATCTTACCAACTCTTTTAATGACTAGAATACATCAAGAAACAGATTTAACACTAGCTGATATGATTACATGGAAAAAATCAACATCTCTTCCATTTCAAACTAGTCCTACTAAACTATCAAGAATTTGTGAACAAATATATGTTATAGTAAAAAAGAAACATTTACATAACTTTAAAACAAATAAAAAGATTAGTAAAATCAATGAGAAAACAGGTCAGAAATTTTATAAAAACTATACTAATTTAGTTGAGGCTAAAAATAATGATGGTATAAAAACCAAATTAAAAGCAACATACTCTGAAGATCTTGTTGTTAAATTATTAAATATATACTTTCCCGAAGAAAGTCTAATATATGATCCATTTTCGGGAATTGGAACAACAGCTAAAGCATGTCAAAAATTTAATAGAAGGTATATTGGATCTGAATTAAATAAAGATTATTATGACACCTCTTTAGTTCGTCTAAAAAATAAAAATACAAAGTATGAAGATATTAGCAAATGATGGAATCTCAATTGATGCTAAAAATAAATTAGAAGAAAGTGGTTATATAGTTATAACTGAAAAAGTAAATCAAGAAGATCTTATAACTAAAATCAATGAAGAAAATTACGAAGGTATTTTAGTTAGAAGTGCGACTAAAATTAGAAAAGATATTATTGATGCTTGTCCAAATATCAAGTTTGTTGGTAGAGGTGGTGTAGGTGTTGATAATATTGATGTTGATTATGCAAGAGAAAAGGGTATATTTGTATTCAATACACCAGCATCTTCTTCACAATCAGTTGCTGAATTAGTAATTGGTAACATGTTTGCAATTTCAAGATTTATTGGTAAATCTGCTAAGAATATTGAAAATGGTGATTTTAATAAACTCAAAAAAGAATATGGTTCAGGTGTTGAATTAAGAGGTAAAACTTTAGGAATTGTTGGATTTGGAAGAATTGGACAAACTTTAGCATCTTACGCACTTGGTATAGGAATGAAAGTTTTGGCTGTGGATATTCAAACAGGTAAAATACCAGTTTATGTTTCTGTAAATTGGACAACCTCAGATGGTAAAGATGTTGAAAACACATCCGGATATAATATTGAAACAAAAAATAATATTGATGATATTTTACCACTTTGTGATTATATTTCTTTACATGTTCCTAAACAAACAAATGGTGAATCTGTTATTGGAAAAAGAGAGATTCAATTAATGAAACCAGGAGTTAGAATTATTAACACATCAAGAGGTGGAGTTGTTAATGAAATTGAATTATTAAATGCTTTAGATAATGGTCATATTTCAGCAGCAGCTTTAGATGTTTATGAAAACGAACCAAATCCGATGAAAGAATTATTATCACACCCAAATATCTTATGTACTCCACACATTGGAGCAGCTACAAATGAAGCTCAAGATAGAATTGGTCAAGAGATTGTCGATATTATAGTAAATAAATTTGGAAAACAATAAATAAAAAAAAACCACTCAATTGAGTGGTTTTTTTTTATTAGAATTTATATCTACTTCTATATGATTTTGATTCTTTTAGTCCTGTTTTTTCAACATCAACTTTTTCACCAGATAAAGCTTCCGCTTCTGGGTCTTTACCAGTTTGTGTTTCAAATTCCGATTCTTCTTCTTCTGTTTTATTAGTTGATATATCACTTTTACTACCATCATAATCATCTTCAAGCTGTCTCATCAATTCATCAGCACTAACTTCTTCAAATTTAGGAGTCTCATCTTGTCCTTGAGTTGGTTGAGCTTGAGCTTGTCCTTGAGCTCGTTGAGCCTGTGCTTGAAGTCTTTTTGATTGAGCTCCTTTAGCTTCTGATTGAGCTTCTGGATTATTTAAATATTCAATAACATCTTCTGCTGATGATGTAGGAACTAATTTATTTCCTTCTTTTTTGATTTTTCTAACACCATCAACTTCAAATTCATTAGTTTCAGAAGGTAATGTAATTTCATGTTCTTTATATTTAAGAATATTACCCATTAATTCTGATCCCTCTAGAGTATCATGTAAATATTCTAAATTATCTTCAACACCTTCTTCTCTAGAAGATTCTAATTCAGTTTCAGCTAATGGATCAGGATTAACTGATGGAGTTGGTACAGTATATCTCTCTCTTCTTTTATCAGGAGCAGGAGTTTCAGTTGGAGTTGGTGCAGTCTCTGGTTTAACCGGAGCTTCAGTTTCTTGATTTTCATTGATTTTTATAAAATCATTATATCTTTTTAATAAATTCTTTTTCATTTTTAATTTATTTTTTTTATTATATATTAATTTTTTATTCTTTATTTTCTATTTCCGAGACAACATAATCTAAAAAAAGATCTAATTCATATTCAAATCCCTCACAGAAATCAAAAGCTTCGTAAATTTTACCATTTGATGTGTGGTAATAAAACTCAGAAACTGTTAAACCAACCTCATGGAAATAACTTATATAGCCATCTAATTTACCTTTTAGTATCTTACCATTTGGTAGTCTTAGATCTGGTAAATATAAAACTCCATGATATTGCCACTCTTCTCCTAATTCATCACATGTATTAAACTCAAATCTAAAAAGACCAGTATCATCAACAAATACAGTTTCACTTTCTTTCTTTATTAGTTTTTTATGTAATTCTTCCTCATTGCCGAATTTATGAGAATCTAAAAAGTCTTTCTCAAGTTGATTTAAAGAATTTATACCATACTTTGAGATTTTATCAAGTAAATCATCAACTCTCTGATTAGTTGTATATCCATCATCTCTTATAGGATTTTTCATAATTTATATATTAAAAATATATATACTTTTTAAACTAAACCTCTTAAATTCCAAGCCAATGGTTCATAGTTAGATTTAAAAATTTTATCTTTTATAACTTTATATGTTTCCATAACATATCCATTTGTTAAATAGATAGATATCGTATTTTTATTGATTAAGTCTGGATCAAAATTACTATCAGTATCTTCTAGTATTGTTTTAATCTTTTGATCTCTCCTCCATTTTTTAACTTCATCAACCCATGAATATATAAAGAATATCAAAAAATCACCAGATGTATCTTTGTGATCTCTTATCATATCAAAGTCTATTCCATCATAAAAGAATATATTATGGTTATTGAATTCTATTTTATCAATCAAGATCATCGAATATATCGTCAATTTTTTTATCTCTGTTGATTTTTATCATCTCACCTTCAAAAAGTCCATCTTTTTCTACTCTATTTTTAAACTGATCAAATGCTGATTGACTAATCTTTTTAAGGGCATATGAACCTCTATTTAATTTACCACATTTTAATTGCTCATCTAACCAAGATAAATACAATGGATATTTAACATCATTTTTCATAATTTTATATATCCATATTTTATATATACATTATGAAAATTTTTAAATACGGTGAATTTGTAAATGAGTCTGATCTTTTTACTGGAAGTGGTATAGAAGGATATGATTCTAATAAAATTGAAATATCAGATAAAAATAAATTTTGTTTGAAATTATCAAATCTAAAATCTTGGATTTATAAAGATTATGGATTGGGTCTCCAAAGAGCTATTGAGAATATTTTATCAAATATGAGTAAATTGATTGATTTTAATAAAGATTCTAAATATCAAATACCCCTACAATATTTAAAGAAAACTGGTAGATTTGACGATGAAAGTGATTATAGATATATTCAAACTTTACCAAATGGAACTTATTATGCTAAATGTATTTCTAACTTTAATCAGGTTTTAGATTCCAATGGTAATTATGATCCTGTTAACAAACTAAATACTAACTATTATGATTTATCCGAATTGGTTTTTGACATATTATCAAAAGAAGATCCAGCTTTAGTTTTGTCCTCTTTGGAATTATCAGAATCTGAATTTAAAAAAAGTTTATCTGACTTTTTTGTAGGTAAAAATTTAGTTTCTTTAATAAATAAGAATATACCAGACATTAGAGTATATGTAACACATAATAGAAAAATGAGTAATATAGGGGATTTTGTTGAAAATTTCGTAAGAGATAGATTTTTATCAATCGGAAAAGATGGTGTGAGTATGTATGAATGCATTTATCAAGGAGGTGATGGTGATCCAATTGATATGGTTTATGGTGTTGACTTGATCATTAAAAAGACTGGAATGGAAAGTTTTAAATTAATACAAGTTAAATCTAGTCCATCTGTTGCAAGAACAGCTTCATCCGAATCAAGGTATTCTAATATTGATTTATTTTGTTCTAAACTTGGTGATAAAGTTGTATGTTATACAAAAAATGCTGAAACTGAAAAAATATTTTAATAAAAAACCCTCACTATAATAGTGAGGGTTTTTTTATTTTCCAAACCCACTAAAGATATCCATTACAACCGATAATCTTTCAGTAATCTCCGGCATTCCTAATGGTTCAATAATAGAATTTATAGGAGATAAGATTGATTTAGCAAACTGGAGGTCATAATCAACTAGAGGAGCGAATTCAATTGGATAAGAACCTCTAATGTAGGCAAAAATATCACCATTGGATTTATTTTTACAGTAATAATATTTAATTTTAGTACCTGATTTGATCATCTCATACTTATCAGCGTATTGTTTATTAGTGTGTAATAAATAATTATAAAGTGCTGATGCTTTAACCGCAAAATGTGATCCACTTACAAATTCCAACGGTAAAGATTTATCATTTAAAACTTTAGTATCATAATTTGAACAAGAGGATTGCATTGCAATATCATCAATATCAGCCAATTCAAATTCCTTTCTCAAATCTTTAACCAATTTTAATAACTCTTTAATGTTAAAAGTATTTGAGTTTTCAAAAAGATATTTAACAATGTTGATAATTTTCTCTCTAGCAAAAAGAGGTGTTGATGATCTAACCAACTCAACTCCTTTTGGGAAAAGATAAGTTAATCTATCATAAGGTATTCCATCCTCAAATACAACATGTTGAATATATTTCTTTTTAGCAATTGATATAATTGATTCGGAGACACGCTCTAATTCAAAATCTTCTTTATTCTCAACACCAAATGAAGATGCGTATTCTTCTAAACAATTTTTAAAATATTCACCATATCTAAAATGGTCGATTCCATGTATATAATCTAATTCACAAGACCAATTCCAAATAGGATCACAAGTAAGAGATCCTGATTTAATCAATTTATTTAAATCTCTACTTTTAGCAAAGTATCCATCAATAATTATCATTTGATAGTCGGTTAATAATAAACTCTCAAAATCAGTATATTTATTTGCTGATCCTAAACAGTTAGGATTATTAAAATCAATTTTATCTTTAGAGAAAATAATGAATTTTTTATCTATCGAATTCAAATAATTAATATTAAAATAAATATCTTTCCAATCAGAATGATCTATTGCTGGTAGAAATGATACAAAAAGTGAATCTGTATCAGCATAAATACTAACTGGCTCTGAATTAGGTATTTGAGTTACATTTCTAATTCCTAATTTGTTATGTAATTCAAAATCTAAGTGCCATTGATTATACCAATAATCTTCATTAACTCTATCCATCGTTTTTGTTAAATCCCTTCCCTGAGCAGTGATTGTGCCTGCCACATGGTTATTAAATAATATAAAATAGGGTGTTGCAAATGCTCCATAATCTTTCCCCCACCACTTACGCAGTGGGGGCTAAACATAAGAGCCATTAAGAACTAATTTCAAAGCTGTTTGAATTGCGTTGTAATAATCAACTTCCTTTTTCAACTCTGATGATTTAGCTCTTAATGACTCTAGTTCTTTAATTTTCTCTTCTTTAGTCATTTTTATTGCTTATTATTTATTTATACTATCTGATACAGATATAGTTTTTATTATACTTGTCGTATCCAATTTTTCTTTTTCTTTTTCTTTTGGTTTATCAACTGGTTTAGTTTTACCGATTGATTTAGGTTTATCTTTTTTATTTTCAACGACTATTTTATCATCTTTATTTTCTTTTTCAACTCTTTTTGGAGTTTTAACATATTTTTTATATTCTTTTAGAGTTTCAGTATTTTCACTTTCCAACATATTAATAGTTTTTCTCTGTGAGTTTAAAATGAATAATAAACCAATAACAAAAACTATTAATATGGTTATTATTCTATTTTTCTTATCAATTGCTTCATTTTTATTATAAAATGTGCGGCGGTTATATCTATTATTCATAATTAATTAATTTAAACATCATCTTCTGACCAATCTTGCTCAAAACTGAGCATCAAATTTGAATCTTCGTCTTTTATTAACATAAAACTTTCAAAAATATGAAAGGTTATTTCATCTCTTTCATTTATACAAGAAAGAAATTTTTTATTTAAAATAAAATTAGCATTTCTATCTTCAATTTCATCAATTTCTAGTTCCCAAGCTGAGGTTTCTGTAATTTTAACTATTCCCTTTACTACATTAATATTGAGTAATTTGGTTCCATTTATTGATGATAATTTTTTAATATCTAAATAATCTTCTTTTTTTATAGTAAAACTCCATTTTTTATTTTTAAGATCTAGTCCCTTAGATAGGGAATTTTTATTCATATCTCTAATCTCATAATGCTCACCAGCAATCAAATTAATCTTTAATTTACCACCGACTAGTTGGATAGCTCTTGCATCCATAACTGAATCATCATCATGATTTTGTTTATATGAAATTTCAAATGTTATATTTTGATTACTTTGAAGAAACTCTAAATTCTTTACAAATTTTTTACCCTCTAAAATAACTATATCAAATGTATTCTCTAATTCCGATTTTATTTCAAATAAATCAGATGTTTTAAACATATAATTCTTAAATGCTAAAACAGCTGCTTTACCCAAAACTGAATAAATTAAAATATCATCATTATCAATTTTTAATTTTATTGTAGGTGATATTTTTGTCAACTCTTCTAATTTTTTTAAAAATTCACCAAAGTTTTCCGTTTTTATTTTAAATTTTATCTTATTCATTTTACTGATTTGATTTCTTACATGATATATTATAAAAAGCGAATTTTGTTTATTAATATATAAACTATGAAAATTAAAAATTGGATAGAGTTTATTACCGAAGAATTTATAGATAATTCTGAAAGTTTAGTTGATGTTAAAATGCAAGAGTTATATGATTTAATTGGTAGCATCTCTGATGAAAGTGGTGAAAATTTAATCTATGAGTGGGAAAATAAAAATGATCATCAACTGATTGTTAATTTTTCAAAAGATGAATTACAATTGAGATGGGAATTTGATATTGATGATCTTATAATTAAGAAATTTGCTAGTGAAAACTTAGATTTTCAAAGAGAAGTAGAATCAGTTGATGAAGGTCTTGATATTATTGAGAAAGATATACAAATGATTTTAAATATATCTGAAAAAGCTAAAGCTGAAAGATATAAAGGGAGAAAGATACCAGGAAAATACCTTACTCGTAAAAAGAAAGCTATGAAAAAAGAGATTGATACGTTTAGAGGTAAAAAAGAATATAAAAAAGATTGGGAAGCTGATTATGATAAAAGATCTGGTAAAAGAATAAAAACTAAAAAGTCAGCTGCTACAAAAGCATACCAAAGAATGTTTGGAAAAAATAAAAAAGAAAGATGAAATATTTAAAATTATTTGAAAATTTTTTAAAGGAAAATAGTAAATATCAAGTGTCACCAATTGTTTTTATAGGTGCTTTTTCTCAAGGTGTTGTTGAGCATGGTTCTATACATATTGATATAAAAGGTGATGATTGTAATATAACTATTGAGCAATCCAGTGGAGGAGTAGAAAGATTCTTTTTAGATGATACACAGTATAAAGAAAAATTGGAATCATTTGGAATTGAATTTGATGGAGATGAGGAAATTGTAGGTCCTCCTGATTTTTTATCAGATTTACATGACTTCTATGATGCAAATTCTAGAATGTAAAAAAAAAATAAAGACTATGAAACATATTAGAAAATTTAACAAAATAAATGAAGGTGTTGATTTAAAAGGAAGTGATTTACTACTTTCTAAATTAAATGAAGTTTATAAACTTCTTAAAGAGGAACTCAAATCATCGGAAGTTGAAGATTTTTACGAAGCGGAAGAAGCAATTGAGAAATATGTTACAAAAAATCTAACTAAAAAACTTTGGAATGATAAAGATCTTGAAAATTGGATGAAAAAGAGAGAATTTGGTGAAGATTTTTAAAAATAATATATAGAATATGAAAATAATTAAAGAGTTTAAAAATTTTAATCCACATCCCGAAAAGAAATTTCCTCAATTGGATGATGTTGAATCTAATAATGATGAGTTGAGTAGAAAAGAGATGGAAGAGCCTCTTAATGTTGTATCTGGCTTTGAAAAAGATGAGTTGGAAGATATGTCTGATGATGAATTAGAAGATATGTATGCTGCTCTGGAAAAAGATGTTGAAAAGAGAAATGAAGGATTTATAAAATCTTTTGAAAAATTTGAATATGAAGAAGAATCTTTAAATGAAAGTAAAAATAGACCAACTAATCCAAAACTATGGAGTCGGTGTAAATCTTGGGCAAAATCTAAATATGACGTTTGGCCATCAGCGTATGCTTGTGGAGCCGCTGCTAAAAGATATAAATCTAAAGGTGGTAAATGGAAGAAAAAGTCAAAAAAGAAATAAGTATATGGAACATTTAATGTTATTTGAAGAATTCTCTTTATTAGAAGAGAAAAAATCCAAGGGTGGTTTAGACAAATGGTTTAAAGAAAAATGGGTTGATATATCTAAAACTAATGCGGATGGTAGTCATCCACCTTGTGGGCGAGAAGATGCTGATAAAGGTGGTTATCCAAAATGTAGAAAGGTTAGAGTTGCTGCCAAAATGTCTAAAAAAGAGAAGAAAAATTCAGTTGCTAGAAAAAGAAGAGCTGAGAGGGGTAAAGGTGGATCTAATAGAAAACCAAACTACTCAAAATAATAAAAATAAAAAACCACTATTTTAAATAGTGGTTTTTTCATTTACTAACATTTTATCAAAGTATTCTTTAAATGATTTGTGATTAACTGCGACGGATATTCTACTACAATTATCATAAAATCTTTCTTTAAATAAAGAAAAGTTATTTAATGGAACACTTGAAATTCTATTCCTTATTAATTGCTCATATCCTAAGTTTATAATAGCAAAAGGGCCAATTGGTGATTTAGAATAGTCATCAAATAATAAACCATTAGCTTTTAAATAGTTTATATTTTCTGTTATATGTTCAACCGTTTCTTTTTTATAATCTCTAATAACTTTCCCATCTTCTAATAGTTTTGAGATTATATATTGTGGAACCGTTGAGATAGAATTGTATTTATACAAAGATCTAATTGTTAATGTTTTGTATAATTCTTCATTTTTAGTAGCAATATATCCAACTCTATATCCAGACAATCCAATGGATTTAGAAAAAGAAGAAAGTACAATTACATTTTCTGAGAAAAATTCCGATAGTCCATTTTCGGTATCATTAAAAAGATAGTAATAAGGTAAGTCCAATACAACGGTTACATTATTAACTTTTGACCAAGTTAGAAAATTTTTAATTTCTTCTACATCTGGACAATATCCGGTTGGATTTGATGGATAACATAACATAACAACTCCATCAGTATGGTCAAATTGACTTAAATTAAAATCATCAAATGTTAATATGTTTTTATTATGTGTTTTTAAGATTTTGTTCCATGATCCCCAGTGAAAATTTGAGATATAAAAATTCTCTTCGGATAATGAGTTAATAACTAAATCCAAAGCTGCCATTCCACCTGGTGTAATAACCACTTTATGATCTTCTAAATCGAATTCTGATTTTATATTTTTAATTAGATCTGGGTAACCATCATTCCCACTATATTGTTGTAGTTTAGAATTGTTAAGATCTATGTTTAGATCTAATGAATTGATGTCTATATTAGTTACATCCATTACACCTCTGTGTAATTTTAAATATTTTAAGCCACTTTCAGCTTCTAATTTTTGTACATCTTCTCCAATTTTAACAATTGAAGAATATGTTACTGTTGCATTATTTACTTTCATAATAAATCTGGTATATTTTCTTGTAAAAATTTTTGTATTAATTTTAATTTATTTAAAGATGTATTTACGTCTAATTGAATACGCCACTTTTTAACCTCATCATCACCATTAACTGGTATTTCTTCTACAATTAAATTTAATTCCTCTTCATTTAATGGTTGGAATAATAATTCGTCTCCGGATTTAGCATTTAACATATCATCAAATTTCATAAAGTGAGATACTTTATCAACTCCTATTATGGTATAATTACCATCTTCATTTGGTGTAAAAATTTGGCCTTCATCATATATTTTAACTTTATCAAAAAAATTATCAATATACCAATCATTTTTTAGTCTAAATTTCATACAGTTTATATATTTTTTACTAATTTTGTTTTTATAAACAAATGAAACATTTTTAATATAAAATTTATGAAAGTAAACGAAGAATTTTTAAAAGATTATTTAAATTCAAACTCACCAACAGGGTTTGAGTATGAGCTTGGTGGACAAAAAGTGTGGATGGATTATATCTCACAATTTGTTGATAAAGTAGAAATTGATAACTATGGTACTGCATATGGTATTATGGGTAATATGAAATCTGATTTCAAAGTTGTAATTGAAGCACATGCAGATGAGATTTCATGGTTTGTGAATCATATTGATTCAAAAGGTTTCATCAAAGTAATTAGAAATGGTGGATCTGATGCTCAAATTGCTCCTTCTATGAGAGTAATGTTATGGGGTGAGAATGGTCCGGTTGAGGGTATTTTTGGTCACCCTGCTATTCACATATCTTATCGTAAAAAAGATGTTGATTTGGATTCAATTTTTATTGATGTTGGAGCTTCTAGCAAACAAGAGGTTATTGATATGGGTATTAATGTTGGAACTGTTGCTACTTTTACAGATGGTTTTATGAAACTTGGTAAAGATTTCTACACAGGTAGAGCTTTAGATAACCGAATTGGTGGTTTTATGATTGCTGAGGTTGCACGTAGATTAAAAGAGAAAGGTAAAGAATTACCATTTAAACTTTATATCGTAAACTCTGTTCAAGAAGAGGTTGGTTTATATGGGGCTTCTATGATTACAGAAACAATTAAACCAAATGTTGCTATTGTTACTGATGTTTGTCATGAGACATCTGCTCCTTGTTATAATGCTGCTAAAGAAGGAGAGCATATTGCTGGTCAAGGTGGTGTTATTACAAGAGCTCCTGCTGTTCATAACATTTTAAGAAAATTGGTATTAGATACAGCAACTAAAAAGAAAATTCCTTTTCAATTGGCTGCTAGTTCAAGATCAACCGGAACTGATACAGACGCATTTGCATTCTCAAATGGTGGTGTTCCATCAGTATTGATTTCATTAGCACTTCGTTATATGCACACTTGCGTAGAAACTTGTCATAAAGATGATGTTAAGAATGTTATTAAGTTGATTTATCATACTCTTTTGAACATTGAAGAAAATCATAACTTTAAGTATAATGCTTAATTAAAAAATCATTTAATTTAGAATCAATATCTTCTAAATGGGATATTCTTAACAAGGGTATCCCATTTTTTATACAATATTTATTTTTTATTTCATCATTCAATTTTCTTCTTTCAAATCCTTCTTGTCCGCCAAATAAATCAACTGATTCAAAGTGTTGTCTACCATCATATTCAATTAAAATATTATAATCAGGTAGATAAAAATCAAAAGGTAGTGGTAAGATATTTCTACAATCTGGATACCAATGTTGATTGATATATTTAATATTATTATTGATCAGGAAACAACTTATAAAATACTCACCTTTACTAATATTATCTTCTGTACCTCTTGGGGCCTTACCTTCTAGATGTAAATATCCTAATTGCTCATAAATAAGTCCATTATAGATTATTTTTATTTTACCTCTAACATTTTTAAAATCAACCAATGAATAATCATATTTATCACCGTGTATTTCTTTTGATTTTGAAATAAACTCTTCCTGTGTTAAGCTTTTTATATTCTCACATTTAAATCCATTTAGATGATTACGAGTATTTTGTTCATAAATAACTCCATCATATATAATTTTAACTGGAGTTAAACTATTAATATAGTTTACTAATGAGTAATCATATTTATCACCGTGTATTTCTTTTGATTTTGAAATAAATTCTTGCGTTGTTAATTTTTTAGTTTTCGTATTTTCCGGACATCTTCCGATTAAATGTTTATTTGGTGTTTGTAAATATTCAACATTATCCATGATAATAATTACTTTTTTATCTATAGATAAATACTCGACTTTAGAGTAGTCATATTTATCACCATGAACTTTCTTAGATCTTTCAATAAATTCCTCTTTTGTTAATCTTTTACTCATAAACTTTTAATTATTTTTATTTATAAAGTATATATAAAAATAATCTACTTCCCTATATGGATAAAAATGAAAGAATTAAAGAATCTAAGAGAAAATATGGAGATAAATATAATAAGGCTAATATAAATGTTCAATTAGATCGAGAGTTGATAGAAATTGTTAAGAGTAAATTAGATGAAATTAGTTTAAAGTCGTATATAGAAGATTTGATAAGAAAAAATTTATAAAAAAAACCCACTCATTGAGTGGGTTTTTTTATCTACCTAAGTAGTTTAATAAATCGGTCATATTTTTAACTGCATATGAAAGACTTTCTAAATTTTTAATTGTATCTCTTAAAAAGTCTATATAAGACTCTATAATTTCAACGGTTCTTTCTGCTTCTCTTAAATGACCATCAATTAAAATTGATTTTTCTCCCATTGATGTTTTTATTCCAAAGCCAGTAGCATAAAAAATAAATTTATCTTGTCTTGCTTTTTTTAATTTTGATGTTTCTTTACTTCTTTTATTTAAAAAGGTAGTTATTTGTTCATTAATTTGTTGTCTCAAAGAAAGTGCAATTGATTGAGCGTCTAATATTTTTGTGAAATTACTAGGATTGGTAATATCAATTTTTAGAACATCAAAAAGTGGTTCGATTGTTTTATTCCATTCGGATCTCCTAGAGTCAAAAAACTCTTCCATTCTCTTATTCTTATCCGAATCTTTGTTTATATTTTCTATTTCTTCATTACTATATGGATTCATCTCATTCTTCAAATATTTTTTTCATTTTCCACTCTCTCATAATATCTTTTTTATAACATTTAGAGAATGTATCATCTATAATAGTATCTATTTCTAAATTCAATTTATCTTTTAAATATTTATCTAAAATAGTTACCCACTTATTTAGAAGTTCTGTATTTTCTATTAAATGACTAACTTTTTTATTTATATGAATACACTCATTTCTAGTGTCAAAATGTATGGTTAAACAATCATAAGATGCGAATCCAAAAACTCCTCTCATGGAGGAATATGTAGATTGATTGTTTGGATCTTCTGGTTCTTGATCAGGATAAAACTTTATATAAAAATTTTTATATCCATACTTTTTATCTATGGTTATTTCAATTCTTTCATCATCTTTTCTTTCATATAGAAATTCAATCAATTCTTCTATCTTTTTCATCTTCTAATAATTTATCTATTTTAAAATCTCTAACATATTCTTTTAAATTTAGATCTGTTGGTGTTTTAAAATCAATTGAGTTAAGTATTACATTCATAGACTCTGTTATTTTATCAATTTCTTCCATTATATCATAATTAAATGATTTAGCTGATTTTGATAATTCATAAAATTGGACATATCTATCTAATAGATATTCTATATATTTTTTTATTTCATCAGTTTTGTCCATATGTATTTTATATGAATATAAAGTAATAGTTTATAAAAAACCTCTCAATCTGAGAGGTTTTAATTTTATTTATAACCAAGTGATACTCGTTCGGTGGATGATATCTGGTTACTAAGAGTTTCTATTTTATAGGTTACTAATTTGGCTCCTTGTTCTGCTAATTTAACTAAATGATCAGCATCTTCAGGATTTTTAGATTGTTTATACTCAGCAATATTTTGTTGAATTACTTTGATTGCACCTTCAGCTGCTTTAACAGCATTTTCTCCTACATTAATATTATTTCCTTTTTTAAGTTCTAATAAATAAGCTTGAGCCTTCATAAGTGTGGAATCATCAACTGAACTAATACCTCCACTGTGTTGTATATCGTGTAATAGTCCAATAGCTGCATTTATAACTCCTTCTGGTGGATTTTTATCACCAGTTGTTGCAGCTGAGCAAAGAACAAATAGTAATACTAAAAGAATTAGTGTTATTATAACTGTTTTAAATAGTATAGGATATTTTTCTTTAAGTGATTTTATCTTATCTAATACTTTAGAAAAAAACTTTTTTATAAGATCTAAAGATTTTAATCCCTTTTCCATCATAGTAAGCATAAGATTTCTTATAGAATCATTTATGTTTGTGAAAAAGTCTCCTATTTTTTTAATCCAATCCTTTATACTTTCATTTACTGATGTATCCAAATCTAATTCTGAAATAAATTTCAAAACTTTTTGTTCATGAGAAAAATTATTGTAATTATTTATATATCTCATTGTTTTTATTATTTTATATCAGAGCTATCTAATAATGTGTAACTAAATTTATTACCATGTATTTTTGCTGCTTTTTTACAGATAGACATAAATACATCAAAATCTTTAACTCTTTTAAATACCTGACAACCAGCTGACCAGTCGTTAACCCAAGTAGAATCTTGTCCTGCTTTATGAATATTTATTCCATAAATACCTTCTGTAATTTTATTCTCATCGTATTCTAAATCAAGATCTTCATCTCTATATACTTTTACTTTTGCTAATCTTTGGCAAAGAGCATCATATTTACCTTGGTGTTTATCAATAATCCAAGTAGTTCTCCATTGTCCTGCTAATAAACGAGCACAACCACCAGTTATTCCCATCTTTTTCCATTCCAACATAGATTTTTTTCCTGGATCTGTAGTTGCTGCCCAAATAAAGAATTTCCACTCTCCATTTTCTTTATATGATATTGTAAGATAATCATCAAAAACATTAGTTACTTTTTTACCAGTTAATGAATTTCTAACACCAATAATATTTACATCATAACCTTTGTTTGATTTGTCTTCAAACCAAACATAACCTTTAGCTTTTACAGCTGCTTCAATTTGTTCTCTTGTATAAGACATTTTTTATTTTTTATTTTTTTGTTTGTGTAATTACTGAAAATCAACAAACATTTAATTTTTTTTTAGAAAAAGGATACATCACCATCTTCGGGTTTTACCATATTTCTCATATTATTGTCATGAGATTCTGGACCACCTAATAAAGGTTTTTCAATTTCTTCTTCAGAATTATTACCAGCTAAGAAGTTAAATACTTCTTCTACATCATCTTTAGATGTTGCAATGTGATCTACTGCCCAGTTGTGTCCGTTTGTGAGAATTGCATCAACTTCTGTTTCATCCATTTCTAACATCTCATCAACTAATCTTTTGATTGTTTTAAGATTTCCAAAAAACATATAGTTTTGAGTTTCTGCGTTTTCTTTAACTGATTTATTATCGTTATTAAATGAGTTAAAACTTTTAATATTATTCATATTGATTATTTATTTTTTTTATATATTAATTTGTATAATAGAAAAAATGTATTATATTTGTTAAATAAAAAAATAAAAGAAGATGAAAATATATAAAATATTAACTGATTTAACTGAAGAGAAAGATGAATATTTAAAATCAAATTTAACTAGAGAAGAAGAAAAAATTATCTTTAGATATTTTGAAGATGGTAATATTTCTTATGATTTAGTAGGTGAAGATGGAATTATAACTTCTTATTTAATGTGTAGTGAAGAAGTTTTAGATTATACTATATCTTTATTTTATAAATATGAAGTTAAATTTGTAATTAGTGATATAACAAATGACTTCTTAATTGGAAAAGTTAATATTAATGATAAAGATTTTCAAAATTATTTATTAGAAAATTTAGATATTGATACTATTTTAGATAAAATAAATGAATTTGGTATTGGGTCTTTAACTGAAGTTGATAAATCTATTTTAAATAAATAAAAAAAGAGATACAATTGTATCTCTTTTTTATATTAAAATTTTCTACCTCCAGGTCCGCCTTCTCCGTCACCTACAGCTGTCTTATCTACCCATTTATCACCTTCTTTTTTAACAGTTTTACATCTATCAAAATGAATTTTTGCAAATTCTTCTTCATTAACAGTTTTAGAATCAGCATTTTTATAAATATAGTTATAGACAGTTGGTGCAAATTTAGAACCATAAGCTAAACTTTGTTTTTCATCAAATCCAAAACTTTCAGCCCAATCAATAAATTTCTTTTTAAGTGATTCTTTAGATAATTTACCAGCTTGTAATGAAGCCCAATTTGTATTAATATCTTTTGACCACTCACCATCTTTTGGTTTTCCAAATCCAAAAAATTCTTCTTTAATTGCTTCGTCATTAGTATATGAGAAACTTTCAAATGTTTTTAAATGTTTCATAATTTTAATTTTATTTTTTAGTATATATTAATATAAAAAAACCATTTTTTATACTTTTTTATCAAAAATATAAAGATCATAAATTGAATTACCTTTTACATTTTTAATGCTTTTTAAAACTTGACCAGTTATAGAATCCAAAACTTTAAAATTTCCTAAATCTTCACCTTTTTCAGTTTTAACTTTAACTGTGTTACCTGGTTGTCCTAAAGCCCCTAATACCGCTATAAATTTATTACCATAAATGCTTTTCAAAAATGATAATCTAACTGTTGCCATATCCTTTGAGCTATTTATATAAGAGTTTTCCATAGGATTTTTTAAATCTAATTGAGTATCCGTAGTTTTAACTATAATATTTGAAAATTTGTTATCCTCGGTTCCTAAACTAACTTCTTCTCTATTAACAACTTTGTTCTGATTTACTAGATTTTGTTGGTTTCTTCTAATTTCATTAAAGTCGGCTCTTACTATAATACCTCCTCTCATTCCTTTATCGTACATATTATAACCAGTTGGTGCTAATCTATAAAAGGAGCCGGTAAAAGTCATAGAAAGTATTCTATCTGTTCTAAACAATCTCCAAATTTTATTTATATGTCGGTTATTTGAAACAGACCACCCGTTAAGATGCCAACCTCTAAGTAAAGTTTTTCCTTTGGAAGATCTACCTAAAACCATTGGATAAATCACTCTCTCATGACCAGAAAAGTGAGTATCTTCTTCTCCTTTATAGTTAATTAAAAATATCATTCCATATTTAATTGCCTTTATCATAACCTCATCTGAGTATTTGATGGGTTCATTGATAGGTATATTAGCTATATCTTTAACATTTTTTAGTGAAAATCTAGGTATAAATTCATTATCTTCAAAGACTCTATAATTTCTCTTAACCACGTATTCCACTGGTTTTAAATTAAAGTAATCTCTAGTTTGTCTTAGATTCATAATGTATATATTAAATGTTTATTTTCTAAAATAATTATTTAATATATAATAATAAAAATAATTAATATTATGTCTATAAATAATAGAGAAGACGCTAATAAATATTATCAACAAATAAATGAATTGATTGATGATTACATGGATAAATGGAAAATAAGACCTTCTAACTTAAAAAGATATTTACAACCAGGTTCTGAAAGGTTTAATAGATTTTTAAAAAGAAATAATTTTAAAGAAGTTAATGGAATAGATAGAATTTTATCCGATGTCATTGAAGATAGAGTTAATATGGAATCAGATGGTGTTTTAACATTTGAGAAATTCAAATACTTTGAATCTAATGAGTTTAAAACATCTAGTTTAAGAGAATGTTTATATAAAGGTATTGAAAAGGCTGATATTAACTTAGAAAAAGCATTAGCAGATGTTTTTGATACTAATTTAGGTTCAATTGATGTTATTGATACAGATAAACATATTTTTAAAGTAAATGATTGGAATAATAAAGATATAAATGTTTTAATTTATTCTAAAGAAGATTTAGAAATTATAAAAAATAACATGATTGATTTTCTTTTTGAAGAATTAAAATCTAAAAAAATATTACTTGGTGGAATTGTTGAGATATCTTTAAGTAGTATAACTAGTGATGTTGGTTATATAAGATTTGAAATAGGTAAGCAATTAAAATTAAATGAAATTGTAAGCGATTTATTAGAAATGGAACATTATGAATCTTTCAATGGTTATGAAATATGGATTGAAAAAAAAGTAACTTTGGAAGACTATCAATAATTAAATAAAAAAGCCATTTTTTTGTAAAAACATGTAACATCATGATATATACTAATAATAAATTTGGTTTGCCATTTAATTTATTAAAAAATAATAATTTATTATGTTAATAAAGTTAGGATCTTCTGGAGAAGAAGTAAAGAAAATTCAAATAAAATTAGGTTTAAATCCTGATGGAGATTTCGGTAAAAATACTGAAACAGCTGTTAAAAAATGGCAAAAAGATAATGGTCTTAAAGATGATGGAGTTGTAGGTGATATAACATGGAATAAATTATTTAACAATACAACTACGACAAAATTTTCTAACGAAATTTTAAAATTAGAAAAATTAAAGGGAATAATACCTGATAAGGTTATTTCTCAAATTCCGGATACAGCTGTTAAATTTAACATAACTACAAATTTAAGATTAGCTCACTTTCTTTCTCAATGTGCTCATGAGAGTGGTAATTTTAAATGGGTTGTTGAATTAGCTTCTGGCCAAGCTTATGAAGGTAGAAAAGATTTAGGTAATACACAACCAGGTGATGGTGTTAAATTTAAAGGGAGAGGATATATACAATTAACTGGTAGAGCTAACTATGATAAGTTTTCTAAATTTGTAAATGAGGATTGTGTTTCTAATCCAGATTTAGTTTCTACTAAATATCCTATGCTTTCAGCAGCTTATTTCTTTGATAAGAATAATTTGTGGAAAATATGTGATTTAGGTTCAACTGATGAGGTTGTTGAAAAAGTTAGTAGAAGAGTTAACGGAGGCACCAATGGGTTATCAGATCGCCAGCAGAAATTTGATAAAATATGGAATGTTTTAAAATAAAAAAAGAGACCTTATAGTCTCTTTTTTTATTACTCAATTATGTTATTTATTTTCCAATCTCTTAGAAATGCCTTATAGGAATTCATAAAGTCTTCACTATTTCTAATCATAGAAATCATGTGCATTGAAAAATCACCAATCTTCATTTGATATTCTATTGGATCTGAATTAAAGTTGTATTTAACTTTTTTATCTCCATATTCGAATATAACACATCTTTCTTCTATTGTTATGTGATTAAATAAAAATGATGTTTTCTTAACCATTTCAAGTTGTTCTTCATTGAATTGACTATTCCATTCACCATTCATAATATTAGATAAATTATCTTTAAGATAAATATCTGAGCTTTCTAATTTCATAATAATATATCGTTAATTTTCTTATCTCTTATAATTTTTTTATATACATCTTCTTTAAGAACTTTTTTAAAGTATTTATATATACCTTCTTTTGAAAAAATACCATCATAACTTTGATTATAAAATTCTTTGTGACAATTTATATTTATAATTAGATTTGGTTTAATCCTAAGAATTAAAGATATGTCACTATCTCTTAAAGAGAATGATTGTTCAAATTCTGGGCCTAAGTTTGAAAAACCTGGTTGAAAACCTAAATCTTTGAAAAAATTTAAAACAATATCATATCTATTATATCTACCTACTACTTTAGTTTCGGTATCATAGTAAGCAAATCTTGATGGCATTTCATTATATTCAATTTCAGAACCTATATAAAATTTATTACCATCATCTAGTATATCATCAATTGTTATGTCTCTTTTTTCCTCTGTTGATAGATTTGATTTATTTTTATCTATTACATTTTTTGTATGTTTATCGAAGATAAAATATACTATACCATTTTCTTCTGATAGTTTTTCACATTCATCAATTAAATTTTGTGGTATGTCAGATCTTTCATATTTGAAAGATGATAAATCTTCAATATGTCCAGTTGGTTTTGAACCGTCGTTTATTTCAATAGAGGTTGTTCCATCTGGTAATGATATGGTATTAATTTGAATTTCACTCATTATAATATATAATTTTTTTCATGATCAAATCTTTTAGAGATATATTCTTTTAAAAATTGACATTTTTCATACTCTTCTCTTATAAGAAAATATTGTATCATATCTTCTATAAAACTTTTATTGTATGGTTTTAAATTTTTATCATAATTTTTACCAATAAAAATTCTTTCCCAACTATTATTAATTAGGAAATCGTAACTATGTAATACTTTTTGCATATTAGATGTTTTTACTATAATTATTAAGGAATTCTAATTCAAATTTGGATAGAGATTCTAATCCATTTTTATTTATTTTATCTAAAATTTCATCTATATCTAATTTTAGATCATTTTCTTCATTTATTATTTCAGTTTCTGTTGATTCTTTTATTAAATCTTCAATGTTTAGATTACTCTGTGATGTTAGTATTGATAGTTCCTTTATTTTATTTTGAAATTCTTCTTTTGAAATAATTGTTCCCATTACATCAACCACATCATTTATTTCTCTATTAAATTTATTATTAATTTCCGACAAAATTTCATTTTGTAGACTTTCATCTACGGATTCTGTTGTATATAGACATTGATTATCTTTAAATATACAAACTAGATTTCTATCCATTATATAAACAATATTTACAATATCCAATTCTTTTATTCTCATGTCAATTAAAACGGTGTTATTAACTCTACTTACAAATAGTGCTTTTTTTGTCTTTAAATTGCTTAAAACTTCGGAGAATTTATTTGAAATCTTATTAATTAATTTTTTATTATTTACTTTTGATTTTATTGATAATGAGATGTGGTATATTACAAATCCCCATATAATTCCTAAAATAAAACTAGTTATACTCATGGTTTATATATTATAAATATTTTTTCTAATTTTTACTAATAATTCATTTACAAATATTCTATCAACTTTATCAGGTAAAGTTGATTTTTTAAATAATTCATCAATCTCAATAATCTCATTTTCAACATCATTAATTAATGTCTCTAGATCAATTTTCCCTTTTCTTATATCAATGAGAGATTCAGCGTCTGGTCTTCTTACATTTATTCCTAAACCTTGTGCAATTTCTTTACTCATTTGAGTTAGACGTTTACAGTGCATCATGTTTTTACCATCAATTTTCTGACCGTGTGATTCTACATCTACCCATCTTTGAGTGTTTCTCTTTTCTAACCATTCTTCATATTCTTTATATTCTCTACAGTGTTGTGAGTAACCATCTTTATTATAAAAAATATTACAAATTGGAGTTTCTCCTTTTGGAATAGAAGAAAGTCTGAGAGCGTTTGATTCAGCAACATTATTACCTTCACCAGTTTTAACTAAACCTTTGTAACCAAAAGAATATGGTTCATCATAATATTTTTTATTATTCTCTCTATCCTCTTTAGATATATTCTCTGAAAAACAATTTTGTGCCGCTTCATCATGATAAACAGTATATAAATCTTTGGCATGTGGTACATTTACAATTCCACAAAACTTAGTTTCATATTTAATATATTCTTTACCATATTGTGGTTTTTCAATACACCAAACTTTCCATGGGATGGATTTTTCACCTTCAATTACATAAACAAAATCAAGAACATCTTTACGAGTTACTCTTTCTTTTTCCCAGTTTTGTTTTTTGTTTTGACCTTTTGCTTTTTGAATTTGTTGTACTGCATATCCACCAAAAGATTTAGCACAAAGTTTTGTGATAAATTTATTTTTATTATTTAACACTTCATCGAAAACTGGATCTTTGTAGATTATACAATCATCTGGTGTGTTTAATAATTCTAACACGGTTGGATTATTACTTTCTAATAACTGAAGAAATCTTTTAATTTCATAGATGACAATATCATTTTTATCATCATTTATTTGTTCTATATAATTAAAGCCTAAAATATCATACATAGATTGAATAAAAACACCAGAAAAATCTGTATCTGATGTTTCAATATTTGTTCCATATGCGTGTGATCCTCTAATAACTAAGAGTAGAGGTTTAGCTCCTGGTGATTTTTTTTGTATTAAATTTAATAGTTCTTTTTTCATAATTAAGAATATCTACAAATATAATCAAAGTTTATTAAAAAGAAAATTATATTTTTAATATATAAATAAAAATATAATAAAAAATGGCAGGTACATCGAGTTTTACTAACCCAAGCTATCCAACTTTATGGTCAGATTATAGACTTACTAATATATTAATGCTTAGTGATTTGGCTGATAATGATAATAATTTAATTAATGCTAAAAGTATAAGAAATTCAGTATGGACGTTATGGAATAAAATAGAAGATGTTCAAATCACTGCAAACCAAGCTTTAACTGAAAATACATATATTAGAAATGCTAAAACTACTATAGCTGTAGGTAATGCTGCTATAGGATCTACATTTTCAGGAACTATTCAAGATGCTTTAGATAAAATATTATATGCTTATGCAAAACAAGAAAATTCTATTGTTGTTGAGCAAGGGAGTAAAATGGCAAATCAAATACAATTACAATATGGATCTCCATTATCATTAAATTTATATTGGAGTGTTAAGAAGAATAGTTATAACTTAAATTCTATAACGGTTAATAACATATCTTATACTCCTCTAGATCTATCTATTTATTGGGGTGTTAGTCAAAGTGGTAGTCAATCAGCTTTGGGTACTTATAGTTCGAGTTTTACTAATGATAATTTAAGAATATCACAAACTCAAATTTTTACTATGAGTACATTTGATGGAACAACTGCTATTAATACAACTGCTAGTGTTGTTTGGTGTAATAATGTTTATTGGGGTAGATTAACAACTCAACAAGTTACAGTTGGTAATCTTGTGGTTAGTAATAAAATAAGTCAAGCAAATATTACAGCTGCTTCAAGTAGTATAACTAATGCTATGATTTTGGGATTGGATGGTGCTGGATCAGGAACTGGTAAAAATTTATCACTTAATTATAATGCAACTTATAATAATGTTACTGGAAATGGATCATTTATATGTTTTGCTTGGCCTCAAGCTTTTGAAAGAACTAAAATGCCGACTTTTACAGAAACTACACCTGGAAATAATTATACTAAAATAAAAAATATGGTTCTAACAAATGAGTTAGGATTTGGTGGTATTACATATAGTATATGGTTATCAAATGCTCCTAGAAATTCAGCAATTACAATTACAATAACATAAAAATAATAATAAATAATGAGTCAAAATATAGGTACATTAATAACTGCTACGGTAAGACCGTATGATACGGAGGATTTGATGGCGACAGCTTTATCAAATGAAATATATGGTGGATTACACTCATATTCTACTTTATTGGAGAGAGATTCAATTATGGAAGAAAGAAGAAATTGGGGTATGTTTTGTAATGTATATGATGACTCTTCTACCAATAGTGGTACATATCAGTTAGTTTATAACTATAAAAATGATAATATCATGGATAATGATAACTGGGTATTATTTTCGGAACTGAGTAGTTATGATAAACCGATGAGTAGTAATTATTGGTTAGAGCCGGCAATTGATATTATTTTAGATCAACCATTGTCTCCAACACATGGGGATAGATATATCATTGGCTTAGATTCTTCAAATGTTCCTACTGGAATTGATTGGGAGGTTTATACTTGTGGATTTATATCCGAGTGGAATGATATTAAGTCGAATTGGGAATATTACTTTCCTAAAAATAATTGGTCTATTAGAGTTAGTAATTCTGATAACTCTTTATATAGATATGAAGGTGAGTATCCATCAGGAAGATGGGTGAAAGAATTGGTAAATCAACTTATATCTTTTCAATCTAATAGTTTAGATGGTATTAATTATACAGCTGAATATCCTGGTTTTTTAACTTATAGTACAGATCATTTTTATATGGTTACTTTTGGTTCGACCAGTTCAGGAACTTCATCAGTTTCTTTAAATATAAACAATAGTGGTGATAAATTGATAAAGAAACAGAATAATAGTGGTCCTTATGAGGATTTAATGGTTGGTGATATTCTACCTGGTAGGGTTTATCAATTATTTTATGATGGAACTTATTTTAGATTTAATAAAACAGTTTCCGAAAATCCATTTGATGTTAAATGGAGAATATCTCCGGGTGAGATAGTTCAAGTGCCAAATTATAATGAGTATCTATTGTGGGGTGATTTAACAGTTCAGGGTAACTTAGATATTGATGAGTATGGTAAAGTTGTTATTTTAAACGGATCTTTAAATTTAGATGGTGGTACAGTATCTAACGTTGGTAATATACATATGGTTAATGTTTTGAGTGGAGTTAAAAAATTCAGTGCTACTCAATCTGTTTTAACTGGTGTTACTTATAGTATCACACATGGTTTGAATACAAAGGATTTAACAGTTGATTTTTGGAATGATGTGGATGGTTTTAAATTAAGTGATGTTAGTGTTAAAGTTGATTCATTGAATTCGATTAGTTTTAGTTCTCCTAATGAGATTAGTTCAATTAGAATGGTTTTTATTGGTTAGTTAAAAATTTATATAAAATATAAATCCTCTGTAAAAACAGAGGATTTTTTATTTTGATAGAATTAATTCTATATTTGCTAATGAAAACTCTGAGTTTTGTATTGGTTCTCCGCCGCTTTTTAGATAATTATTATATAACTCATTATAATCATCTATGTTATAAAATTTATTATCGATATCACAAAATATAACATCAGTGTCGTTTGAACTAATTGTTTTATTTTGTAATCTAGTTTCGCCGTAGTTAGGTCCAATAGGCCCAACTAATTCTGTTCCAGAAAGCTCTTCTTTAATAAATTGTTTAAACTTTTTAATCATTTTTCTTCTTCTATTTTTTCAAAATATTCATCTTGTTCTTGTAATGAATATTCATCTTTTTTCTCTATATAAATTATATTATAAAGAAATTTGTCTTCTAGATTAAATGTTTCACCACCTTTTAGGTGTAAAATACATTCATCATCGTCATAATTATTCTCAACATAGTTTATTTTGAGTCCAATTCTACCGTCTCTATCGTGTAAATCGCATATTATCTTTTTATTACACTCCAATAGGTGTTGTATTTTATCAGATGTTGAATTTTTAGAAAGATACATAAAATCTCTCATTTCATCATCTCTAGTTTGTTGATAAAGATTTAAGAAGTTTATTTCTTTAGTGTTTAATTTTTTACCACTATTAATCTTATCTAAAATTCTATTTAGCTCAATTTCTTTTACAGACTTACCAAGTATGTAATAGTTTATTAACTTCTTTATTTTCATGTCTTTATAGTATAACATATATATTAAAGGTGAAAAATAATTTTTTATATATAGTATATTAAATATTATATTAAATAATGGATCAAAGGTTATGTAAAAAGTGCTTATTGGAAAAAGATATAATATTCTTTAATAAGGATAAATCCAAAAAAGATGGCTATAGAAATTCTTGTAAAGAATGTCAGAAAAACTATAGTAGAGACTTTTATGCTAAAAATAAAGAGCGTATATGTGAATATAGTAATAATTATTATAAAGTTATTTCTGATAGTTTAGATTATAAATTAAAAAGAAAAGAATATATGAATCTTTATTTAAATGAAAATAAAGAAAAAATAAATAAATATAATATAGATTATTATATAAAGAATAGAGAGAGGATATCTGAATATAAAGTAATATATTATAAGAATAATAAAGAAAAAATAGCTAAATATAAATCAGATAATAGAGAGAGAATAAATGAAAATTCATTAAAATACTATCATTTGAGAGTAAATAATGATGGTTTATATAAGTTGTCTATTCTTATTAGAAATCTTATAAGAATATCTATTAAGAAAAATGGATACTCTAAAAAATCAAAAACTAATGAAATCTTAGGATGTTCATTTGATGATTTTAAGTTTTATTTAGAATCAAAATTTGATAATTGGATGACTTGGGATAATCAAGGATTATATAATGGTGAGTTAAATTATGGTTGGGATATCGACCATATTGTTCCCTTATCATCAGCTAAAAATGAGGAAGAAATTATGAGATTAAATCACTATACAAATTTACAACCACTTTGTTCTTTTGTTAATAGGGTTATAAAAAGAGATAGTATGTCATGGATCAACGTTTGTTAGATGCTTTAAATAATTTATCTTATGCTTTAGAAGAAATCGCTGATGCTTTGAATAATAATAATCAACCTAAAAGTGATACAGCTAGTGCTCTTTCTTCTGGGAATTTTTCTCAAGTTTTAAGTGAGATTGGTGAGGGTGTTAAATCAATTAAAAAGGATACTGTTGAGATACTAAAAAAACAAGATACTATTATTGAATTATCTAAATCAAAAGATTCAGATAATAAGACTAAAACATTTGAAGATGCTGGTGATCCTAAAAAAGCTGAATCAATTAAAAAGGGAGTTGGTACTATATTATTAATTGCTGTAGGTGTTCTTGCTATAGGAGCAGCTTTTAAATTGATAGGAAATGTTAATTTTCTATCTGTTATTGGATTGGGAGTTGGTATCTATATGGTTTCTTTAGCATTTGAAAGAATTGCTAAACTTGATATAGATATAAAGAGAGCTGGAATGGCTTCTCTATTTATGGTTATGGCATCTGGTGCTATTTTAGCATCATCTATGATATTATCAAAAGTTAAAACTATATCCTTCGGACAGATTATCTCAATTGCATCAATTGCGGTTTTATTCCATTTTATGATACCTATTATGGCTAATGTTATTAATAGTATAACAACTAATAAGAAGATGACATTACCAAATGGTCAAGTAGTGGAAACAACGGGTGTTTCTTATTCTAAATTATTATCTATGATTGTTGGACTACCGTTACTAATAACTGGTATGTCATTGGGTATAATGTTGGGATCAGAATTTCTAAGTAAAACAAAAACAGTGAGTTTTAGTCAGATTCTAACCATTGGCTCGATTGCTTTATTATTCCATTTTGTTATGCCAGCTATGGCTCAGGTAATGGGTGTTTTAGAGGGAAATACTAAAGTGATATTACCAAATGGTACTGTTATTGAAAAAACTGGTTTGTCCTTCAGTAAGTTAATTGGAATGGTATTTGCGTTACCATTATTAATGGTTGGTATGTCATTGGGTATAATGTTGGCATCTAAAATTTTAACATCGGTTACTCCACTTTCATTTACAAAAATTTTAACATCAATTGCTATATCTGGTATGTTTGCAATTGTTGCTAGTGGAGTTACTAAATTATTGGGTGTATTTTTTCAATCTGGTTTTTCATTTGGTAAATTATTAGCAGCTGTTGTCGTTTTACCTATATTATTACTTGGTATATCAGTTGGTATAATGTTATCTTCGTATGTTTTGGATAAAGTTAAACCAATTGGATTAGCTCAGGCATTTAGTTCTATTTTAATAGCTGGTGTTTTTGCGGTTATATCACTTGGTATTGGAAAACTAGTTACTGCTTTGGCATCAATTGGTAATCCAATGAAGATTTTATTCGCAGCAATAGCAATTCCTATAATATTACCAGCTTTAGCATTTAGTATAATGGTTTCTTCTTATTTATTGGATAAGGTTAAACCAATTGGATTAGCTCAATTTGTTACATCGGTTGCTATAGCTGCTGTTTTTATAGTATTTGGTTTTACTATAAGAGCGCTTGGTAAAAGTATTAAGGATGTGTCAATTGGGTCGGTATTTAAAATACCTATTTTATTCACGGCTTTATCATTAGCTGTTATGTTATCATCTGAGATTTTAAGTAAAGTTGTTGAAATACCATATGGTAAAATGTTAAATATATTAGCTTTCAGTATTGTTCTTGGAGTTGCTATGATCGTTATGGCATTTTCTTCTAAATTGGTTAATAAATTTGGTAGTGTTGTTGATTATATAAAATCAGGGTTGTCAATTATTGTATTGTCTGGAATAATACTAGCATCATCTGCTATTATATCAAATTATAAAGAGATTGAAACTTCAAAACTATTAAATATAATGCTGTTTAGTGCTACTTTGGCTATATCAGTAATATTATTAGCTATTCCTATATACTTAATATCTAAATTTTTAAAACGTAAAGATGTTGTTGATGGTACTGTATCGTTGATTTTGATAGCCACTTCAATTATGGCTGCTTCTTTAATATTATCAGTTGGTAATTATGATAAATACCCAGATTGGAAATGGGTATTGGGTTCTGTTTTGAGTATAGCAGCTTTTGGTTTGATGATTTATCTTTTAAAGATGAGTAAACTTAGTGTTGGTGATGTTGCTAAAGGATCTTTAGTTATTGTTGGAGTTGCTGCTGTTATAGCTGCTACTTCATTTATTTTATCAGTTGGTAAATATGAAAAATATCCAACTACCGATTGGGTATTGGGTGTAACATTAGCAATTGGATTATTTTCGGTTGGTGCTCTTGGTTTAGGTCTTTTAGTTTCGGGTCCTCAGGGTCTTTTAGTATTAGCTGGTTTAGGATCTATATTGGTTATTGCTGGTGCTATTATAGCAGTTAGTCAAATATTAGCAAAAGGTGATTTTAAATCATACCCATCTATTGAGTGGTCCAGAAGTGTTTCTAATTTGTTGCAATCATTTGCTCAAGTTGCTATTAGTACATCTACTATTAGTAATAAGAAGATAAAAGATTCTATTGTACTTTTAAGTTCGGCTATTCAAGAGAGTTCGGTAATTTTATCAACAGGTAATTATAAATCTGGTCCGACTAAAGAATGGGCTAGTGGTGTTTCATTAGCGATGAGAGCATTTATGCCTATTTATGATATGATTGTTGAGAGTCAATCAATATTCTCATCGATAACTGGTAAGTCTGGTGTAACTCCTAAAAAATTCTCAGATGCTATAAAGGTGGTTTCTAATGGAATTATATCGGCTGCTGAAGAATTTAGTAAATCCCCAAATATGTGGAAAAATGGACCAACAAGTGAGTGGTCTAGTGGTGTTTCTAAGGCTATAAGAGGATTTATGCCACTTTATGATATGATGACTAGTAGTCAATCAATATTATCTAGTATTACTGGATCAGCCGGAGTAACTCCTAAAAAATTCTCAGATGCAATAAAAGTAGTTTCTAGAGGTATAATAACAGCAGCTAATGAATTTGCTAAGAATCCGGGTGTTTGGAAAGACGGACCGACTTTCGAATGGTCGAAAGGTGTTAGTAAATCTATAAAAGGGTTTATGCCACTTTATGAGATGTTATTGAATAGTAATTCTTTTATGGCATCATTTACTGGATCGACTGGTATAACTCCTAAAAAATTCTCAGATGCGATAAAAGTAGTTTCTAGAGGTATAATAACAGCGGCTAATGAATTTGCTAAGAATCCAACTGTTTGGCAAAATGGTCCATCATTTGAATGGTCAAAGGGTGTTGGTAGAGCAATTAAAGGATTTTATCCAGTTTATGAGATGTTAATGGATAGTAATTCATTCATGTCTAAATTTACTGGATCTGCTGGTGTGACTCCTAAAAAATTCTCAGATGCAATTGTAGTTATAACTAAGGGTATAGTTTCAGCAGCTCATGAGTTTGTTAAATCACCTAGTATTTGGCAAAATGGTCCAGATCCAAAATGGGCAAAAGGTGTTTCAATTGCTATTGAAGGGTTTTATCCGATATATGAAATTTTATTAAAATCTAACTCTATATTTGCATCAATTACTGGTGCTAAGGGAATAACTCCTGAAAAGTATAAAAATGCTATTGTAACGATAGTTGGTGGTATGGTAACGGCTGCTAATGAATTAGCTAAATCGCCGGATATTTGGAAAAATGGTCCAAAAGAATCTTGGGGTAAAGGAGTTTCAGCTGCTATTAGTGGTTTTTATCCAATATATGAAATTTTATTAAAATCTAACTCTATATTCGCATCAATTACCGGTGCTAAAGGAGTAACTCCTGAAAAGTATAAAAATGCTATTGTAACGATAGTTAGTGGTATGGTAACAGCCGCTCATGAATTAGCTAAGACACCAGATATTTGGAAGAATGGTCCAAAAGAATCTTGGGGTAAAGGAGTTTCAGCTGCTATTAGTGGATTCTATCCGATATATGAAATATTACAAAAGTCTAATTCTATATTCGCATCAATTAGTGGATCTGTTAGTGTTGAAAAATATAAAACAGGTATTAAATCTATTGTTGGTGGTATAATATCAGCAGCTCATGAGTTGTCTAAATCACCAAATATATGGAAAAATGGTCCAACAGAGGCTTGGAGTAAAGGAGTTACTTCAGCTATTAATGGTTTTTATCCTATATATGAAATATTACAAAAGTCTAATTCATTTATGTCTTCATTTTTGGGAACTAAAGGAATAACACCAGAGAAATATAAAACGGCTATTACTACTGTAATTGGTGGTATTTTAGAAGCTGCTAAGGGATTAGGTAGTGAAGAGAATAAAGGGATATGGAAAAATGGTCCTGGTGAAGCATGGTCTAAATCTGTTAGTATAGCAATTAAAGGATTTTATCCAATTTATGAAATGTTACGTAATTCTAATTCTATATTTGCTGGATTAACTGGTGATAAAGGAATAACACCTAAAAAATACAAAGCGGCTATTACTACTATTATTGGTGGTATTTTAGAAGCTGCTAAAGGATTGGGTAGTGAAGAGAATAAAGGAATATGGAAAAATGGTCCAACTGAATCTTGGGGTAGAGGAGTTTCAGCTGCAATTAAAGGATTTTATCCAGTATATGAAATGTTATTAAGTCAAAATTCGATGTTTGCTAAACTGACTGGTGCTAAATATGTAACACCGGATGTATTTAAAAATGCTATCTCTACAATAACCAAGGGAATTGTAGCATCTGCTGAAACATTGAGATCGATTGGTAAGGGTTCTTGGGGTAATTACCCTGATGAGAAATGGGTTACTGGTGTTGGTGGTGCTATAACCGCATTTTCACCTATTTATGATATGATGTTAAGAAATAGCAGCATACTTAGTAAGGTGATTGGTGGTGTTAGTGTTGATGATTTTAGTGCTGCTATTGAGACTATCGTTAAGGGTATAGTTACAGCTGGTAATAAAATGTCAGAGTCTCCTGGAGCTTGGAGAAATCCTCCTCCTGTTGCTTGGGTTAAGGGTGTTGGTGGTGCTATTGGTGCATTTGCTCCTATATTTAAAATATTATCCGATAATTCTTTATTAAATGCTATAGGAATAGGAGTTGATTCGGATAAAATGAAAAATGCTATTATAGCAATAACAGATGGTATTATATTATCAGCTACTAAATTTAATGAATATAAAGGAGGATTCCTGAATTATCCACCGGTTGATTGGGCTGATGGTGTTAGTCGAGCTATTAAAGCATTTTCACCTATATTTAAGTCATTGCATGAAGATCAAGGTTGGTTTACTAGTGGTGAGAAAGTAATTCAAAATATTAATTATGGTATAACTTCCATAACTGATTCTATTGTTGCGGTTAATAAGAAATTTAATGGTTTGAGTTGGGATAGTTATCCGAGTGCTGTGTGGGGAGATTACGTTAAATGGTCTATAATGAAATATGTTAATTCTATTGTTTATTTGAGAGAGAATGATATTAATGGGTTTGAGTTAACAAATAAAATTAGTAGTATTGAATCTATAATTGATTCAATTGTTAATATTAGTCAAAAATTTAAAGGTCAGGATTTTTCAAACAATCCAATCAATAAGGGGTGGATGGATGGAGTTAAGTGGTCTATTCAGAAATATGTCACAGCTATTGAAACATTGGAAGATTTTGATTTACAACCTAAAGTTTTATTAGGATACTCTCACATGAATGATATAATTTTTAATAGCATTGTTAGAATTGCTAATAAGATTAAAAATGTCGAGTTTAAAAATCATCCAAGTATGGCTTGGATGGATAACATTAAATGGTCTGTAATGAAATATGTTAGCGCTGCTGCATATTTAGATGAATATGATATTGATTCTGGATTATTAAAATTAAATGAGACTGCGGTTAATAGTATAATAAGAATTGCTAATAAGATTAAAGGAGTTGATTTTAAAAATCACCCAAGTATGACTTGGATGGATAATATCAAATGGACTATAATGAAGTATGTCAGTGCAGCTTCTTATTTAGAAGAGAATGATGTTAATTCTGATTTATTAAAATTAAATGAGACTGCGGTTAATAGTATAATAAGAATTGCTAATAAGATTAAAGGAGTTGATTTTAAAAATTATCCAAGTGTGACTTGGATGGATAATATCAAATGGTCTATAATGAAGTATTCTAAAATAGCTACGTATTTAGATGAGAATAATATCGACTCTAGATTATTAAGTTTAAGTGAAATGGCTATTAATAGTATAATAAGAATTGGTAATAAGATTAAAGGAGTTGATTTTAAAAATTATCCAAGTATGATTTGGTTAGATAATATCAAATGGTCTATAATGAAGTATTCTAAAATAGCTACGTATTTAGATGAGAATAATATCGACTCTAGATTATTAAATCTAAATGAGATGGTTATAAATAGCATAATAAGAATTGGTAATAAGATTAAAGGAGTTGATTTTAAAAATTATCCAAGTATGATTTGGTTGGATAATATCAAATGGTCTATAATGAAGTATTCTAAAATATCTATGTATTTAGATAAAAATGATATTGATTCTAGATTATTGAGTTTAAGTGAGATGGCTATTAATAGTATTGTTAAATTTGCTAACAAAATAAAAGGAGTTGATTTTAAAAATTATCCAAGTATGATTTGGTTGGATAATATCAAATGGTCTATAATGAAGTATTCTAAAATAGCTACGTATTTAGATAAAAATAATATCGACTCTGGGTTATTAAATCTAAATGAGATGGTTATAAATAGCATTGTTAGAATTGCTAATAAATTTAAAAATTTAAAATTTGGTGATAGTGATTCATATTTAAACTATATGAAAAATCTTAAAAAATCAATTCATAGTTATGTTGATATGTATAAGTATATTGCATATAATAAGATGGATAATTCTGATAATTATGAAGTTATTAATAATGTGGCTAGAGAAATGAATAATACTGCTAAGATATTGGGTAGTGGTAAATATTTATCTAAATCAATGGATCCTAATTTTATGAAAAATTTGTCATCAAATATGAAATATTATTTTGAGATGATTGATGTTTTGAATAGAGGTAATAAAAAAATGGCTAAAGGAGATAAATCAAATTCTTTGATGAGTAGGGGTGTTAATAATGTAGCTCATGGTATTTATAGATTGTCTGATGCTTATGATAGATTATCAAATTCAATTACTAAATTTTCTAAATCTATCAATCAGTTAGATCCGAAAAGAGTTAATTTATTTAGA